>ENA-OQCK01000330-OQCK01000330.1-human-gut-metagenome-genome-assembly--contig:-NODE-330-length-27399-cov-4.064792_pt1 | contig 27399 bp, 32 predicted proteins | sample MGYA00242498_ERZ504578 | MGnify/ENA primary metagenome ERZ504578 (study PRJEB26092, sample SAMD00036229) | human gut metagenome | host: Homo sapiens | study: EMG produced TPA metagenomics assembly of...
TGAGAGAGTATGCTTTCCCTGCTTCAATTTTTCTGCAGCCAACTTTTGATTTTGTCAGTTTACCATTCTAATTGAAGTTTATTAGTTATTAACCGGGAACTCCCCTTTTACAGCGATACCCATACTTCTAGCTGTACCGGCAACCATTTTCATGGCAGCTTCTACAGTGAAACAGTTCAAGTCAACCATTTTGTCCTGAGCAATCGTACGAACCTGTTCCCAAGTAATCTCGGCAACTTCTTACGGTTAGGCTCAGCAGAACCACTCTTTTGCTTCGTCACTTCCAACAACTGGATAGCCACGGGAGGAGTCTTGATTACAAAATCGAAAGACTTGTCTGCGTAGTAAGTGATAATCACAGGAAGAATCTTTCCTGCTTTGTCTTGGGTTCTGGCGTTGAATTGCTTGCAAAACTCCATGATATTGATACCCTTGGAACCCAATGCAGGTCCTACTGGGGGTGATGGATTTGCAGCGCCTCCTTTAATCTGTAATTTGATTAGTCCAGCAACTTCTTTAGCCATTTTCTAATTGATTTATATATATAAACATTAATGAAGAATACTACAGCGTAACACCTGCACTATTCTTTTTCAACTTGCATAAAGCCCAATTCGAGCGGAGTCTTCCGTCCGAATATCTTGACCATGACCTTCAGTTTCTTCTTCTCGGTGTTCACTTCTTCAATGATTCCACTGAATCCACTGAACGGACCGTAATTCACCTTTACAGTCTCGCCGACTACATACGGGATACTCAAGTCTTCACCTGATTCCTGCAATTCGTCGACCGTACCAAGTATACGATTCACTTCCGACTGTCTCAGAGGTACGGGTTTTTCCGAACCACCCAAGAACCCTATCACATTAGGAGTATTTCTCAGATGATGAGCAACCTCACCCACCAGAGCAGCCTCCACCAAAACGTAACCAGGGAGATAACTTCTCTCTTTCACAATTTTCTTACCATTGCGAACCTGATATACCTTTTCGGTAGGAATCAATACCTGAGATACGTAATCACCAAGGTCGCTGTTTTTAATATCAGCTTCAAGGTATTCCTTTACCTTAGCTTCTTTTCCGCTAATAGCACGCAAAACGTACCATTTCTTTTCAATCTCAGACATTTCTCCTTACTTTTAATGTGGATAAACAAATTCCATCAGATGCTGGAAACAGAAGTCCATCGCAAATACTACCACTGCAATTAGTAGGGAAGCATATAAAACAACTACTGCACTGTTAGTAAGTTCAGAATACGTAGGCCACGACACTTTATGAACAAGTTCGTCGTAAGTTTCTTTAAAATAAGCTACAATCTTCTTCATTTCAAAAATATTAGCACGGGAGGAGAGGCTCGAACTCCCGACACCCGGTTTTGGAGACCGGTGCTCTACCAACTGAGCTACTCCCGTTTGTACATAATCAGTTCCCGATGTATACCGGGAACTGATTAAGATTATATTGGTTATTAGTCAAGAATTTCAGTAATCTGACCAGAACCTACTGTACGACCACCTTCACGGATAGCGAAACGCAAACCTACGTTCAATGCTACCGGTAGATCAGTTCTACAGTGATTTCTACGTTATCACCAGGCATTACCATTTCAGTTCCTTCCGGAAGAGTGATTTCACCTGTACAGTCCATAGTACGCAGATAGAACTGAGGACGGTATTTGTTGTGGAACGGAGTGTGACGACCACCTTCTTCTTTCTTCAAAACGTAGATAGAAGCTTTGAACTTAGAGTGAGGTTTAATCTGACCGGGCTTACAAAGAACCATACCACGTTTGATTTCGTTCTTGTCGATACCACGGAGCAACAGACCTACGTTGTCACCAGCTTCACCTTGATCCAGCAACTTGCGGAACATTTCAACACCAGTTACAACAGACTTCTTGTCTTCACCCAAACCGAGGATTTCAACTTCGTCACCTACATGGATAACACCAGCCTCGATACGACCAGTAGCTACAGTACCACGACCAGTGATTGAGAATACGTCTTCAACCGGCATCAAGAACGGTTTGTCAATATCACGCGGAGGCAGAGGAATCCAAGTGTCGCAAGCATCCATCAGCTCCATAACCTTCTCTTCCCACTTTTCAACGCCATTCAACGCACCAAGAGCAGAACCCTGAATGAACGGAGTGTTGTCGCCGTCGAATTCGTAGGCTGAAAGCAGTTCACGCATTTCCATTTCAACGAGTTCCAACATTCAGCGTCGTCTACCATGTCACACTTGTTCATGAATACAACCAGTCTCGGTACGTTTACCTGACGAGCCAGCAAGATATGCTCACGAGTCTGAGGCATCGGACCATCAGTAGCAGCAACTACGATGATAGCACCGTCCATCTGAGCAGCACCAGTTACCATGTTCTTTACGTAGTCGGCGTGACCCGGGCAGTCTACGTGAGCGTAGTGACGGTTAGCTGTTTCATACTCTACGTGAGAAGTGTTGATAGTGATACCTCTTTCCTTTTCTTCAGGAGCGTTATCGATAGAATCGAAAGAACGCAATTCAGAAAGACCTTTCTTTGCCAACACTGTAGTGATAGCAGCTGTCAACGTGGTTTTACCGTGGTCAACGTGACCAATTGTACCAATGTTTACGTGCGGTTTGGTACGTTCGAATTTCTCTTTAGCCATAGCTTTACTTGTTATTTATTTGATTAATAATCAGCTTTTACATCTTTGTGAGCTGTTACCGGGACTTGAACCCGGGACCTCTTCCTTACCAAGGAAGTGCTCTACCGCTGAGCTATAACAGCAAGGAGAATAAGAGTTGTGGGCAAAGATGGATTCGAACCACCGAAGGCGTAAGCCAGCAGATTTACAGTCTGCCCCATTTGGCCACTCTGGTATTTGCCCCTACATTACAAAAAGAACTCTTTTCCTTACTAAATCATCGCAGAGTGAACTTTACCCGGACGATTTCCGTTCTCATATCATCTCCACCTCGTGAAGAAAGACTCATTCCACTCATCCTTGAGCGAGCCTCTTGTCGGATTCGAACCAACGACCCCGAGATTACAAATCACGTGCTCTGGCCAACTGAGCTAAAGAGGCAAGCTAAAAAATGCAACCGTAACGTTCATAGTGTGAGCGAAACGGCTGCAAATTTAGGCATTTATTTTTTACCCGCAAAATTTTAGCGGAAAATTATTTGCTCCGTTGCTTTTCCTTGTACTTAACCAGCTGTTTTTCCAAAGCTTCCAGGCATAAATCCACTGCTTCTTCAAACGTATCACAAACCTTGTTTGCATAAAACTCGCCATTGGGAACCAATACTTTCACTCCGGCTTCTTTATTTTCGGCTGTTTCTGGTTTTACTACCTTTAATGACACCTCTACTTTCTTTATATCGTCGTAAAATTTCTCCAACTTAGCAACTTTCTTTTGAACGAAAGACTGCAATTGCTCTGACGCATCAAAGTGAATCGATTGAATTCTTACTTCCATACTTACCTCCTTTTTACTTTAGGCTCGGGGATGAGCCTGATTATACACTTTTTTAAGCTCTTCAAAAGTAGTATGCGTATAAACTTCCGTTGTCGCCAGACTCTCGTGTCCGAGGAGTTCTTTTATCGAGCCTAAATCAGCACCATTGTTCAGCATAGCCGTTGCAAAGGTGTGCCTCAGCACGTGGGGACTTCTTTTTTTTACAGTCACTACCTTCGAAAGGTTTCGTTTCACAAGGCATGCTACGATACCGCGGTAAAGCCTCTTTCCATTCTTCCGGACAAAAAAAGCATCCGAGCGAACCGGGACAGCTTCATTCCGCACATTGACATATTCTCGCATCGAGCGTCCCAGCTCCTCATCGAAAGGTATAAGACGTTGTTTATTCCGTTTTCCCGTCACTTTAACGAGAGAAGCCGAAAAATCGACATCCTTATCATCCAACCCTATCAATTCTGAAAGTCGCATGCCGGTAGCATAAAACATTTCAATAATCATATGGTCGCGACACCCTTCAAAACCTTCACCAAAGTCCATATCATCCAGTAACCTATTCATCTCACCCTCTCTCAGAAATACCGGAAGCGGTTTTTTCTTCTTGGGCCCCGTCACTTTCCGCAACGGATCTACCGCGACCTTGCCTCTCCTCAAAAGGAATTTATAGTATGTCCGGACAGAACTCAGCTTTCGGTTTATCGTATTAGAAGCAAGTCCTTTGTCCATCAAGGAAGCAATCCATTCACGAACAAGTTCCGCATCTACATCCAATGGAGTCAAGTCTCCCAACATTTCTTCTCCAAACCTCTGCAGTTCAAGAATATCTGCCCGATAGTACTCAACCGTACCTTTGGAATAGTTCCGCTCGTGCAGAAGATAGTCAAGAAAAGAATCTGTCAACAACATATCGCTACATATCTAAAATCATGCAACGAATGTATGAAAAAGAATTCAATAATTCAAAGGAATTTACGAATTATTAATCTTCTACTTGCTGAAGTTGTTGAACGTAAACAGCACGTTCTTTCTTAAGTCTTTTAGTCACAGACGGTTTATCAAATTGTTGTCTGCGTCTCAATTCCTTAACTGTGCCAGTTTTTTCAAACTTCTTTTGAATTTCTTCAGCGCTTTTTCAATGTTTTCGCCTTCTTTTACAGGTACTACAATCATTTTCTTTTAATTAAATGTTAATGGTTTAAAAATCTCACGATTAAATTGAGCGGCAAAATTACACATACTTCTTTATTCACAAAACTTTCTGCAAAAAAATTACCCATGATTCCTAATTATCAAACGAATGAGCAAAGGGAAAGATGTTTTTATTGAGCCAATCCGCTAAAATCCGTGAAGCATAGCACATTTTTAAAAGAGAATGTGTAACTTTGAAAGCAGAGAATGGAGAGATTATAAACTCATTTACACGCCTACTTAATTACATTTATAAAAATATGGCTCAGACAATCAATCAACGTATAGATGCTCTACGGGCATTGTTAAAAAGAGAAGGCATAGACGCTTTCATTATCCCCAGTACCGACCCGCACCTAAGCGAGTACGTAGCACCGTACTGGAAATCAAGAGAATGGATATCAGGCTTCACCGGTTCGGCAGGCACGGCGGTGATCACCAGCGACAAGGCGGGACTGTGGACAGATTCCCGCTATTTTCTCCAAGCCGAGCAGCAGCTGGAAGGCAGCGGCATCGACTTATACAAGGAAATGCTACCCGAAACGCCCAGCATCCTCGATTTCCTGCGGGAGAACCTTACAGCAAATTCAGTTGTAGGTATAGACGGAAAGGTATTTTCCACCACACAAGCCATAGCCCTGCAAGAGGATCTGGCAAAAAACGACATCACCGTAAGAGCATTGCCGACCCGATGAATGAGATATGGACAGACCGCCCTCCCATGCCCGAAGCACCCGCCTTTATCCACGAGATGAAATACGCCGGGAAAAGCTGTCCGGACAAACTGGCTGCTATCCGCCGGGAGATGAAAAAGAGTGAAGCGGACGTATTATTGGTGTCGGCATTGGACGAGATAGCATGGACACTCAATATACGCGGCAACGATGTGCATTGCAACCCCGTAGTAGTAAGCTACCTGATAATCAACGAACAAGAAACACACTTTTTCATCCAGCCCGAGAAAGTAACGGAAGAGCTTTCAGCCTATCTGGAAGAAGCCGGCGTCACCATCCATGCTTATGGGGACACCGAATCCTTTGTGACAAGAATACCGGACGGCAGCATCATGCTCGACATGGGAAAGACGAATTATGCCGTTTATTCCGCCCTCCCCCTTCCTGCCGGGTACTTGACGAGCGCTCACCGATAGCCTTGCTGAAAGCGGTCCGCAATGACCGGGAAATAGCCGGCATCCACGCAGCCATGCAACGCGACGGAGTGGCACTGGTGAAGTTCCTGAAATGGCTGGAGGAGGCCGTTCCCGCAGGCAACGAGACAGAAATCAGCGTAGACAAGAAACTGCACGAATTCCGTGCCGCACAGCCACTCTACATGGGAGAAAGCTTCGACACCATTGCCGGGTACAAGGAACATGGAGCCATCGTACACTACGAAGCCACTCCGGCAACGGACGTGCCACTGAAACCCGAGGGATTCCTGCTGCTGGACTCGGGTGCGCAATACCTGGACGGCACTACCGACATCACCCGCACCATCGCACTGGGGAAACTGACCGAAGAAGAGAAGACGGACTACACCCTGATACTGAAAGGACATATCGACCTCGCCATGGCTGTCTTCCCGGAAGGTACGCGAGGAGCGCAACTGGATGTACTGGCCCGCATGCGATATGGCAATACCACATGAACTTCCTGCATGGTACCGGGCACGGCGTAGGCCATTTCCTCAATGTGCACGAAGGTCCGCAAAGCATCCGCATGAATGAGAATCCGGTAACCCTACGGCCGGGAATGGTCACTTCCAACGAACCGGGCGTTTATAAAGCCGGAAGCCATGGAATACGCACGGAAAACCTGGTGCTGACCGTGAAGGACGGTGAAGGCATGTTCGGAAATTACCTGAAGTTCGAAACCATTACCCTCTGCCCCATCTGCAAGAAAGGTATCATCAAAGAGATGCTGACGGCAGAGGAAACGGCATGGCTGGACAACTATCACCAGCATGTATACGAGGCACTTTCGCCAAGCCTGAACGAAGGAAGAACGGGAATGCTGAAGGAAGCATGCAGTAACCTAACCACTAATCACTAAAAAAATGGCATTAATAAAATCAGTAAGAGGATTCACTCCCGAAATCGGGAGAATTGTTTTTTGGCGGACAATGCGGTTGTCATTGGCGACGTCAAGACGGGACGGGATTGCAGCATCTGGTTCAGCACCGTGCTGCGGGGTGACGTAAACTCAATCCGCATAGGGAACGGAGTAAACATCCAGGATGGAAGCGTGCTCCACACCTTGTACGAGAAATCGACCATAGAGATAGGAGACCACGTATCCGTGGGGCACAACGTGACCATCCACGGAGCCACTATCAAGGACTATGCTTTGGTAGGGATGGGTTCCACCATCCTTGACCACGCAGTAGTGGGCGAAGGGGCTATTGTCGCCGCTGGTTCCCTGGTATTGAGCAATACGGTCATCGAGCCGGGAAGCATCTGGGGAGGAGTCCCCGCCAAGTTCATCAAGAAAGTAGATCCGGAGCAGGCCAAGGAGCTGAACCAGAAGATTGCACACAACTATCTGATGTATTCCGACTGGTACAAATAAAGGGAGACAAGGCGCCCCAAAAAGGCAGGGCGATAAAGGGATGCCATTCCATCACCTTTACCGCCCTATCGCTTTTATCACTCTTTACTTTTCTAAAAGTTTATCATACTCATTATCTTATCCGTTGCACCGGCGTTGCCGGTCACATAATTGCTTGCATTCATGCCTGATTCGCGCAAAAAGACTTCATCTGTCAGCATACGGTCGAGCAAAGTTTTCAGTTCCTCATAATCCTTCACCGAGAAAGCGCCTTTTGCCTCCAGCAACTGGATGGCCTCCTGGAATTTCTGATACTTCGGTCCGAAAATCACCGGAATGCCATAAACTGCAGCCTCAAGGGTATTGTGGATTCCCACCCCGAAACCACCTCCGATATAGCAATCTCGCCATAGCGGTAGATGGAAGAGAGCAACCCGAAGCAGTCGATAATCAGGCAGTCGGCCTTACGGACATTCTTCTCGTCGGCACGGGTATAGCGCACGTAGGGGCGTTTCAGTTTACGGATAATCTCTACCAGATGGTTTTCGTCGATAACGTGCGGAGCGATAACCAACTTCACCTCTGGATGCTGGTTAAAGTATTCAATAAACAAATCCTCGTCCGGCTGCCAGGAGCTTCCTGCCACGAAAGTCATCGTGTTGTTCTTGAAAAGCTCCACCAAAGGCAGATGTTTGGCCTCCTCACGAATCTGCAGCACACGGTCAAAACGGGTATCCCCCACCACCGTGACACGCTGATACCTATCTTCGCCAGATAGCGTTTGGAGCGTTCATTCTGCACAAACAAATGGTCGAAGTCGCGCAGCACATGTCTGTACGTACCGCCATACCACTTGAAGAATACTTGTCCGCGGCGGAAATGGAAGAAATGCTGTACACCGGAATACGGCGCTTGTGCAGTTCGTCCAGATAGTTCTTCCAGAACTCGTACTTGATGAAGAATGCCATGCAGGGATTCACGATATCCAGGAACTTCTTCACATTGCGGGACTTGTCGAAAGGCAAGTAACAGACAACGTCTGCCCCCCTATAATTCTTGCGGACCTCATAGCCCGACGGCGAGAAGAAAGTCAGCAGAATACCGTAATCCGGATATTTGGCACGAATTTTCTCAATCAACGGCCGTCCCTGCTCGAACTCCCCCAAAGAAGCGGCATGGAACCATATATAGCGCACGTCCTTCTCCAACTGCTGCCGGAGAAGTTCATAGACCACCCAGTGTCCCTTCATCATTTTTCGGGGCTTACGGCTAAATGGAGCAGCCAGATGCACCAGAATATCGTAGATGGCTATTGCCAAGTCATATAGCATACTATATGGATTAAGGATGAAGAAGATTTATTCACTTTAAAGCATCAACAGCACGCTGTATACGGGCCAACGTCTCTTCCTTGCCAATCAGCTCGGCAATGTCGAACATGTGCGGGCCTTTACACTCGCCCACCACTGACAAGCGGAAGGCATTCATCACATTTCCCATGTGATAGCCACGCTCAGTAATCCAACCAATCACAATATCTTCGGAAGGCTTGGAGGAGAAATCCCCGATGCCGCGCAACACATCCATCAATTCGGTCATGATGCGGGGAGTATCTTCCGACCAACGCTTCTTCACATCCTTTGCCGCATATTCCGTGGGGGCTACGAAGAAAAAACGGGTCTGGTCCCACAGTTCCTTTACGAAGTTGACGCGTCCCTTCACCAGTGAAACCACTTTCGTAAGGAACTCGTCGCTATAGTTGGAGGCGTCTATGCCGTTGGACTCCAGCACCGGTCTGAAAAGACAAGCTATCTCCGCATCCGGTTTCATCATGATGTACTCATGGTTGAACCAGATACCTTTCTTATAGTCGAATTTGGCACCCGACTTGCTGCAATGGCTCAAATCAAACAATTTCACCAATTCATCCATAGACATCAGTTCCTGGTCATTGCCCGGATTCCAGCCCAACAGAGCCAGGAAATTAATGACCGCTTCGGGCAGATAACCAGATTCCCGGTAGCCTGAAGAAACATCTCCCGACTTGGGGTCATGCCACTCCAACGGGAAAACCGGGAAGCCCAGACGGTCGCCGTCACGCTTACTCAATTTGCCGTTACCCTCGGGCTTCAGCAACAAGGGCAAATGCGCAAAGGCAGGCATGGTATCCTCCCACCCAAAGGCACGGTAGAGCAATACATGCAACGGCGCGGAAGGCAACCATTCCTCACCGCGTATCACATGGGACACTTCCATCAAATGGTCGTCCACAATATTGGCCAGATGGTAAGTAGGAAGTTCATCTGCCGATTTATAAAGAACCTTGTCATCAAGAATGGAAGAGTTTATCACTACTTCCCCACGAATCAGGTCGTTCACATGCACATCTTCGTTCGGCTCTATCTTGAAACGCACCACGTACTGCTTACCGGCAGCAATCAGCGCGTCTACCTCTTCTTTAGGAAGGGTCAGTGAATTGCGCATCTGCATGCGGGTAGAAGCATCGTACTGGAAATTCGCAATCTCCGCACGCTTTGCTTCCAGCTCCTCAGGAGTATCGAAAGCGATGTAGGCTTTTCCGGCCTCCAGCAGAATCTGAACATACTTCTTGTATATTTCCCGACGTTCCGACTGACGGTACGGGCCATGGTCTCCACCGAAACTCACGCCCTCGTCAAACGGGATGCCCAACCATTTGAAAGACTCCAGGATATATTCTTCCGCACCCGGTACAAACCGGTTGGAATCAGTATCTTCAATACGAAATATAAAATCTCCTCCATGCTGACGCGCAAAGAGATAATTGTATAAAGCTGTACGCACACCGCCGATGTGCAACGCCCCCGTAGGACTCGGGGCAAAACGGACTCTGACCTTTCTTTCTGTCATAATCTACCTTACTTATGAATATTTTAGACGGCAAAATTAAACCTTTTTTTCCACACTAATGTTTTTTTTGTACTTTTCGCAAAAATTTCAGCCGATATGAGTTATTTCAATACAAAAAAAGAGTTCTCGCTCAGAGATTTGCTATACAGAGCACTGATATTCATCGGCACTGTGGGATTATTGTCTATTTTCTGCCACGTGACGGTAAATTCAACTACCAGTTCGACATTGACAAGCCCTGGAAGTACGGACAGCTCATGGCCACCTTCGACTTCCCCATCTATAAGGCCGATGAAGTGGTGAAACGCGAGCAAGACAGTATCCTCGCCGCCTTCCAGCCGTATTTCCAGCTGGACAAAAGCATTGAGAAAAGTGTGCTCGCCAAGTTGAAGGCAGACTATCAGACCCACCTGCGCGGCCTGCTTCCCTCCACCGACTACGTCCGCTTTCTGGAAAGGAAACTCTCTGAAGTATATCGCGCCGGCATCGTTTCTACCGAAGAGCTGAACCAACTGCATAAGGACAGCACAACCGCCATCATGGTCATTAACGACAAACTGGCCAACCAGCAGGACATCAACAAGGTATATTCGGTGAAGGATGCTATAACTATATACTCACGGCCGATACCGCCCACTACCGCCCGGACATTCTACGGCAATGCTCGCTGAACGAATATCTGTTCCCTAATCTGACCTATGACGAGCAGCGGACCGAAACCGCTAAGAAGGAGATGCTCGACAACTATTCATGGGCCAACGGCATCGTACTGAGCGGACAGAAAATCATCGACCGCGGCGAGATTGTCAGCCAGGAGACATACAACATCCTTGAGAGTCTACGGAAAGAATCCATCAAACGCAGTGAGTCCATCGGGCAAAAACGGTTGATGCTGGCGGGGCAGGTATTGTTTGTCAGTATCTTCATGCTGTGTTTCATGCTCTACCTCGACTTGTTCCGTAAAGATTACTACAAGCGCAAGGGCAGCCTCTCCCTGCTCTTCGCCCTCATCATGTTCTATTGCGTGGTGACGGCCATCATGGTTGCCAACAACATATTCAATGTCTATATCATCCCGTATGCCATGCTGCCGGTCATCATCCGGGTGTTCCTCGACTCACGCACGGCCTTCATCGCACAAGTCACCACCATACTGATATGCTCCATCTGCCTGCGCTATCCGCATGAATTCATTCTTCTGCAACTCTCGGCGGGACTGGTTGCCATCTTCAGTCTGAGGGAACTTTCACAACGGTCGCAACTGTTCCGGACAGCCTTCCTCGTCATATTGACCTACGCTGCCGTCTACTTTGCTTTCGAGCTGATTACAGAAAACGACTTGACAAAAATCAACGGAAGCATGTACACTTATTTCGTCATTAACGGAGTGTTGCTGCTGTTCACCTATCCCCTGCTCTTCCTGGTGGAAAAGACGTTTGGCTTTACCTCCAATGTCACCCTGGTCGAATTGTCCAACATCAACAACAGCCTGCTGCGCCGCATGTCCGAGACAGTTCCCGGCACCTTCCAGCATTCCATGCAGGTTGCCAACCTTGCGGCGGAAGCGGCCAACCGTATCGGAGCCAAAAGCCAGCTGGTACGTACCGGAGCGCTGTATCATGACATCGGCAAGATGGAGAATCCGGTGTTCTTCACCGAGAACCAGTCGGGTGGAGTCAATCCGCACAAGAATCTGGGCTATGAGCAAAGTGCCCAAGTCGTCATCAGCCATGTGACGGACGGCTGAAGCTGGCCGAGAAGAACAATCTCCCCAAAGTAATCAAGGATTTCATCACCACTCACCATGGCCGTGGGAAAACGAAGTATTTCTATATCTCCTGGAAAAACGAGCACCCCGGTGAAGACCCTAACGAGGAGGCATTCACCTACCCCGGTCCCAACCCGTTCACCAAAGAGCAGGCTATCCTGATGATGGCCGATTCGGTGGAAGCCGCTTCACGCAGTCTGCCCGAATATACGGAAGAGAGCATCAGCAACCTGGTAGACAAGATTATCGATTCGCAAGTGGCAGAAGGCTATTTCAAGGAATGCCCCATCACCTTCAAGGATATTGCCACCGTGAAGAACGTATTCAAGGAGAAGCTGAAGATATATACCATACCCGCATCAGTTATCCCGAACTTAAAAAATAAGAACTATGGAAGTGACCAGTAAAGAACAGAAAAGAGCCGAACAACTGCTGCAAAGCCAGCACATCGGACTGCACCAAATCAAGAGTTTCAGTTTCATGAAGCGTTACCACCAGGTTCCCCGCAAAAGCAACTTGGCTGCGAAAGACAAATATGGTCCGGGCATACTGACTTTACATCTAAAGGAAGGAAAAGAAAAAGTAATCTATCTGCCTCCTTTCCGTCACCCTTCCTCGGTCATCCGCTACCTGGTCTCCCAAGAAATCCCCTTCGACAACTACGCACCGAGGGAACGGACAGTCGCAGAGGTTCCCACAGAAACATACCAGCGTCCGTCACTCTATATGTTCTGGTTCTTTGTCTTATTCCTGATATTCCTTATATTGGGATATTATTCCATCAGTGGCAGGGGCTTCATCCCGGCTATCATTTCGTTTGCATTAAGTCTTTTTTTCATCAGCATGCTGATGACCCGCTTCTGCTACCTGACGTTGGACAATAACGGCCTCATCATACACAGCGTAGGCAGGACTATCCGCTATCCGTACCAGAACCTAAGAAAAGTAAACTTCGACTTGCCCGCGAACAGAATTTCACGCACGTCATGGAATTGCTGGACAACGATTACCGCTACCGTCTGTTCTATATCGGAAGGGTTTCGAGGAAGAAACTGAATGAGATTGCCGAACGCCTGCAACAAGCCGGAGTGGATGCCACTTGCAGCCTGAATGATAACAAGCGGTTCTTCCAGGATACGTATATCAGCCACTAAACAGACGTTAGCCAACAAATAAGCTGTCGGATACGGCATCATTCCCGTTTCGCAGATTTCAGAATGATGCCTTTGCACTTGCTCTCAATTTATTTATAATTGCAGGATAAACCTTTTTATAAATAATTTGGAAATGAGCAGAAATGAAATTACCTTACAAGAGATGTTCTCCTCAGTCATCGGGGAACTCCGGGAAGGCGGCAGGTGGGGAACGGCACACATCTACCAGTCAGCGGTGAATGCATTCTCGGTATTCACCAAATGGCAACCGATGCCCATGCGCAAGCTGAGCCCGACCGTACTGAAGAGATTCGAAAACTTCCTCAGACAGAGGAATTGTAGTTGGAATACGGTGTCCACTTATATCAAAGCGATACGTTCGGTTTACAACCGGGCAGTGGACAGAAAGATGGTGCGATATGTACCCAGGCTGTTTGAGCATGTGTATACCGGTACACGGACAGATAGGAAAAGGCGCTCGAAGCTTCCGACATAGGCTGCTTGGTACGGGAGACAGAGATGAGCCTGCAGGACGGCCAATCTCCCAACACCCGACAGAAAACAAAAATTTTCTTTGTACTGATGTTTATGCTAAGAGGGATTCCTTTTGTGGACCTGGCCTATTTGCATAAGAGGGATTTACAAGGAAACACCTTGTCTTATAGACGCAGGAAGACGGGACGGGCACTGACCGTGTCATTGACGCCGGAAGCTATGCAAATGGTGAGAATGATAGCGAACAAGGACAAGGACTCTCCTTATTTATTCCCCATATTACAAAGTGAGGAAGGCACGGAAGCGGCATACCGGGAATACCAGGCGGCGCTCAGGGCATTCAACCAACGTCTGGCAGTGCTCAGGCAGTGCCTAGGAATGCAGTCGGCACTCAGTAGTTATGCAGCCAGACACACCTGGGCCACAATGGCCTACCATTGCGAGATACACCCCGGAATCATATCGGAAGCCATGGGGCACTCCTCCATCACGGTGACGGAAACCTATCTGAAGCCTTTCAGCAACAGAAAGATTGACGAAGCCAATCAGAAGGTAATTTCTTTTGTAAAAAACGAAGGATATCCAGTATAAAAGAGATTACTTCTTTTGAGGAAGTAGAGCAAACTTGTTGTTTCTTTTTTATAGTCTTCAAACAAAGTTTTGAGGAGCGGATTGATATTGGCTTTACAAAAAGTTTCCCAACGTAAGCAATAAACTGAGAGATAGAATCTTATATTGAAAATTAGAGACTTTTTCACTTCATAATTTCTATTGCAGCTTTTCTATGATGTTGGAGATTAAGACTATATATTATCTTTCCAATATCCCAACGGACTGTTTTTTACTATTCCAAACAAAACCGGTCTATTTTCTCCTTATTCCCTGATTATTAACGGAATTAACAGGATTTCATTACCTGCGAAGTAACGGAAAATCATATAACAAAACGGATATAGGAATGGAATATAAAATGAGAGATTATTCACTTTTTTTATTTTTTAAATTTATAAATTTAAAGTTTTCAATTATGAACAAGAAGTTTCTAAGTGTGATCCTGTTCAGTGCCTTAATGGTTGGTACTGCAGGAACTTTCACGTCTTGTAAGGACTATGATGATGACATTGATCAGATCAACAATGAGTTGACTGGTATCAAGGCTTCAATCAGCGACTTACAGGCAAAAGTGGGCGATGGTAAGTTTGTTACCAACGTTGTGAAAAATGGTGATGGTATTACAATCACTTGGAGTGATAATACTACTAGCACCATTGGAACCATTAAAGGCGATAAAGGGGATAAGGGTGATGCTGCTACAATCACCATCGATCCAGTTACTAAAAATTTCATCATCAACAACGAAGATACCGGTATTTGCTCTGAAGGTAAGAATGGAGTAAACGGCATCAATGCTAAAGCTCCTTCTATCAGTAAGGAAACCGGTAATTGGGTGACTTACGAATGGGATGCTGAAAAGAATGACTATGTCGGCACTGATACTGGCATTTCTGCCATGGGCGCAAGTACTTATGTCGTAGATAAGACCAGCTACTGGGAACTGCACGTTGCAACAAGTGAAAATGGTGAAGGCGAACCTGCTGTCATCAAATTACCCAAAGCCGCATCTATTACAAGCTTGAAAGCGGTTTCTATTAATGACGGTAAGATTGAAGCTGCTAATGTTACAATGAGCTATGGTAAGGCATTGGTACTGATGTGAAATTTAATAATGTAACATATAAGAAAGACGCTATTTTGCTTTCACAGACTAGTACATTAAGTGCCATTGTAAATCCTCAGGATGCCGATGCCACTAAATATGCTTATGTTTTGTCCGATTCAAAAGGTAATATGCCTTTCAAGGTGACTAATCCGGTAGCTAACATGACTGAAGATGCATTGACTCGTGCAGCTTCAGTGAACAAGGGTGTATTCGATATGACTGTAGAGTATCTTTCTACAGCAAATTGTGGTAAATCTGCAGGAACTTATGCTTTAACGACTGAAACTGCCGACGGTTTGGTCGCTTCCGCATATGATGTAAAAGTGACAGAAAAGGCTGTTAATACAATTACTGTAACTAACCTGAAAGATCTTTCTGTTGACATCAATAAGGAACTTGATTTAATCAGATGTTTCAAAAATGCTAATGTTGCTACTGTTGATGGTGTTACTGTTGCCGATTTGACTCCTTATATCGTTGATTACTATTTTGAAATTGCCGATAAGACTGCTGCAGCAAATCTTGGTGCAACTATATCAGGAAATACGATTAAGGCTGAAAAGCTGGTAGTCTTAATATTAAAGTAAATTATCTGTTAGTAAATGGAACTGTTGCAGAAGCTACAACTGCCAAGACTATTACAGTAACCTTTAAATATGTTGCTCCTTCAACAACTTTAGGTGATGTAGAATGGACAGTAAATAAAACTAATGCTGCTTTCTTCTTGCCATTGGGTGATATTCAAGCAGCTTTGGCTGGTTCAACTGACACTGACCTGCCTTCTGTTGCAAAGGTTGGAAGCATTACTTGGGCAGACGGCAAGGCTCTTACTGAAAAGACAATCACAGTAAACGGTGTGAAATATGGTAAGGATGGAACTGCATTCGATGAAAGCTGGATTACAACAATTGATGCAAGCACTCTTTATGTTAAAAACAGTGCAGGTCAATATGTTTCAGCGGCTGGCTCTAAGATTCAGACCCCGTTGTACATCAAGTTCAGTTTCGATTACACTAAAGCATTCCCAGCAGAAGAAAGCTATCAAATTGTATTGGGCTTGAAGAAGAAGGGAGCCGCAGTAAACGCCTTTGAAATTCCTGTTAAGGTTACTATCAAGTCTCCGGCTGAGTCAGCTGTAACTCCGTTCAGCAGACTGTCTGCTTACTTCGTTGGTGACAACGCTGTAGCTTACGGTTCAGCAGATGGTACAGATGTTACTTATAACTTGTTCAAGCTGTACAAAGACATGGGTGCTGAAAAGACCAATGTAGCGTTTACTGAAACGCTTCACGAAATTGATGGACACACTTGTACACCATGGATTACAACAACCGGTGTTGCTGGTGATATCAGCGTTGAGGTATACGACAATGCTGCGGATGCAGACAACAGAGACAACGTTTACTCAACTCGTGAAATCCAGGCTGCTTATACTGTATTCGGCAACGTTCACATCGCTAAGATTGTAGATAAATTCAACTTGACAGTTAAGTCTGAAATCAAGGAAGGTGCCTTGGAAGCTACTGCAGCTGCAAATGCTTCTGGCAATGGTGTTAGTCCTATCAAGGTTAGCTTGAAGAACATCACTGCTAAGGATGTTTACGGAGAGGCTTATAACTTGACTCAGATGTATAAGAAATCAGGTGCTAATTATGTAGAGGATACAACTGAGCCTATGGATAGTAGAATCCAAAGCGTGAGAGTTGTTTTGGCTGATGACAATGCCAAAGAATATCTGGCTATTGAAGACCATGGTGGAAATCAGTTTGCTCCGACTGAGACTGACGCTTACTCTTACTTCTCAGTAGTGAAGAAGAGCGCAGAAACTGCATTGCAGAACGATGTTCCATGTAAGGTTTCTCTCGTTGTACTTGATAAGTGGGGTGCTACCACAACCACTACTGTAACAATTACTTTGAAGAAGTAAGATATATAGTACATAGATAGACTTGAGGGTATTCCGATAAAACGGAATACCCTCTTTTTCTCCAGAAATTTATTTTCCATCACTTTGCTTCCACACTTCCACCCACCTTCTGCATTCCCCTATCCATCGGCATTTGAGCTGCTGTGGAAGCAACCAAAAGTGGAAGCAAAATCTGCTTCCACCTACTCAAAACGCCTAAGTTTTACCGTAACCTACTCGTCTCTACATAATACCCCGTGCAAGGTACATAAATCGGTTGGTTCAGTTTTCCTGTATTCTCGAGCTTGCCTTCGCTGCGAAGCAGGCGAATATGAAGCTGTGCCGTAGAGCGCATCATTCCGCAGAGGCTCTGAAAATCACTGCGCGTAAGGAACTGATGCGTAGAGAAGTAGCTCGTCAGCCGCCTGTCAATCTCCTTGTCACTCAGTTTTTGGGAATGCTCATTCAGCCCCAGTGGTTTAGCTTTGATAGCGCCTATCTCATTCTTCAGTACCTGGTCGGCACGAAACTTGATGCCCTTCAGCTTAATCTTGGTGGTTTTACGTTTGGTCGCAGCGGTCACCGGCTCCGTGCTAGTCAGTACGGGATGAAAGTAACCGATACCGTCCAGATGCACCTGCCGCCCCTCGGCAAGGTCTTCCCCCATGACGTGCGACAAGGCATCCAGCACCGCCGAGACATCAGTCTTCGTCAACGAACAGCGTTCCTGAATCCGACGTCTCAGTTCGGCAGTACTGGTAGAGCCGTTCAAGCGGATGCGCGGATGAAGTATCTTTTCTTCCCGCTGTTTGTCTTTAGGTTCCGGGAGCTCATACCAATCGAATAAAATTGCCATAGTTCAATGTCTTTTAAGTTGTTGTACAATACGTTCGCGCCCTATGCGGAATAGTGCGGGTTACGTACTTCATCCGTAAAAGCTTTGGGAAGAGAAACGCCTAACGACCATGAACAGCTCTGCTTACGGTCGTCAAGCGATTGCTTCATGGCCGTAAGCAGAGCTGTTCATGGTCGTTAGGCGTCATCTATTCCCTATACAAAAGTAGACAAACAAAGGGAGAAAAACAAAGGAATGCCTATGTTTTAAAAAAGAAATCCAAAGGTTTCCGATACCACGCTGTATAGTTTGTGGAAGCAGGGATTTATTTAATAATTATTCTACTGAATACTTGTTTTCCGCCTTCTGATATCGTATCTTTACGAGAATTATATTTACTTAAACAAGCTGACAAACAGAATGAAAATTACCTTGATTAGAGCAGAAAAAGAGAGCGGAAAGGAAGCCCTCAGCACCCTGGAAGTGGATGCACTGATTAAAAAACTGAAAACCGAAACCAAAGCCGGACATGTATCGACTCCGGCCATCCTTCCTCAACTGGAGGGTACTTGCGCCCAATACGAACATATAGACAAACTGCCACGCATCTACTGCCGTGGAATATAGCCGTACGCAAGAGGGAGAACGGCGGATGAAGAACTATAACGGACTCGTACAACTGGAAGTAAACCGTCTGTCGGGCATTGCCGAAGCGGAATATGTAAAGCAACAAGCCGCCCTGCTGCCACAGACCTTTGCCGCTTTCTGCGGTTCCAGCGGACGGAGTGCCAAGATATGGGTATTGTTTGCCCTGCCCGACGGCACGACGCCGAAGCGGGAGAGCGATGCCGCCTTGTTTCATGCCCACGCCTACCGTATGGCGGTGAAGTGCTACCAGCCCTTACTGCCGTTTGCCATTACATTGAAAGAACCTTCCCTTACCCAGAGTTGCCGCATGACTCTGGACGGATATCCATACTACAATCCTGCCGCTGTGCCTTTCTGCTTGGAACAACCCCTCGGCATGCCCGAGGAAGAGAACTTCCGGCAACGAAAACTCGCAGAAAAGAACCCGCTGTTGCGGCTGCATCCGGGCAGTAAAGCTTCGGACACCTTCGCCGTACTCTTCGAATCAGCCCTTGACCGTGCATTTCGCGAATTGGACGGCTGGAAACGGGACGAGGATTTACGGATACTGCTGGTGCCTCTGGCCGAACATTGTTTCAAGGCAGGCATCCCCGAAGAGGAAGTAGTCCGCCAGACATTGATGCACTATTACCGGGAAGCGGATGAATTCATTGTTCGTCAAACGATTCATAACCTATATCAAGAGCTTAAAGGCTTCGGGAAAAAGAGCAGTCTGACGCAAGAGCAGGAGAGCGTTTTCCGGCTGGAAGAGTTTATGGGCCGCCGGTATGAGTTCCGCTACAACACCGTTCTGGATGATTTGGAATACCGTCAGCGCGACTCCGTCCATTTCTATTTCAAGCCTGCTGACCAGCGTGCCCGCAGTACGGTCTCCATGAATGCCCTGAAGGAGGGTATCCGCGTATGGGACCGCGACATCAACCGTTTCCTTACTTCAGACCATGTGCCACTCTATAATCCCGTCGAAGAATACCTTTACGATACCGGCCGCTGGGACGGGAAAGACCGCATCCGGGCGTTGGCCGACCTCGTCCCGTGCCACAATCCTCATTGGCGGGAGTTGTTCTACGCTGGTTCCTGGCATGGTGGCACACTGGCGTGGAATGGACGGCAACACGGAAACAATACTTCTCCTCTGCTTGTCGGTTCCCAAGGGTTCCGGAAATCTACCTTTTGCCGCATTTTGCTGCCACCGGAGCTGCGTTTCGGCTATACGGACAGCATCGACTTCAAGAGCAGGCAGGAAGCGGAACGCAGCCTGGGACGCTTTCTGCTCGTCAACATCGACGAGTTCGACCAAATCAGCATCAACCAGCAGGGCTTCCTGAAGCATCTGCTGCAGAAACCGTTGCCAACCTGCGCAAACCCTACGGCAGCACCATCCGGGAGATGCGGCGGTATGCCTCCTTCATCGGCACCAGCAACCAGAAGGACTTGTTGTCCGACCCCAGTGGCAGCCGCCGTTTCATCTGCATTGAGGTCACCGGCCCCATCGATACAAATGTCACCATCAACTACCGCCAGCTCTATGCACAAGCTCTGAATGCCGTAGCCAAAGGTGAGCGCTACTGGCTGGATGATGCCGATGAAGCCATCTTGAAGCGGACGAACCGGGAATTTGAACAGCTCACCCCACTGGAACAACTCTTCCACAGCCATTTCCGTGCGGCAGAAGAGGATGAGGAGGGGCAATGGATGATGCCCATGCAGATTATTTCCGCCTTGCAGACAAAGACGCGTGACCGTCTGGCTATCAATAAGGTGGCCGTATTCGGGCGGACGCTCAAGAAGCTTGAAATACCGAACAAGAAGTCACGGCAGGGGACGCTGTACCATGTAATGCCGCTGGATTAAATGCTCTGCAGTAACCCCGCACAAGCATCTTCCAGAATGTCCAGCACATACTCAAAACCTTCGGAACCGCCGTAATAGGGGTCCGGTACATGGTCGACATGGGTAAACTTTGTACAGTATTCCGTCATGCGGTGTATCTTGCTCCATTCGGCGGTTGAAGGGGCACGATCTTTCAGGTCGTCGATGTTGCGGTCGTCCATACCGATAATCAGGTCGAAGTTGTAAAAATCCTCGGTACGTACGGGTCGCGAAAGATGCGTCAGATTGTATCCACGGCGGGCGGCATGGGCACGCATCCGGCTGTCCGGCAGTTCGCCTGGTGATAGGACAGAATGCCTGCAGAATCGATTAAAAACTCATCCGCACGTCCGGCTTCTTCTACCAGATGTTTCATGACTCCCTCTGCCGAGGAGGAACGGCAAATGTTGCGAGGCAAACGAAAAGTATCTTCTTCATATTTCTTTAGTTACGAGTTATTTACATCGGGTCTACATCATAATACACTATCAACGACTTGAAGCGGTCTTCCGCCACCATCTCCTTTTGCACCTGGACGAGCAGCTCGCGAGCACGTGCCATTGGGGCATTGGTTTCTATCTTCAAGACAATCTTTCGGATGAACAGGGTCTGTACGCGTGCTACGGGCGGCTTGTCCGGTCCCAGTACCCGGTTGCCAAAGACGGTGCGGAGCTTGGCGGCCATAGTCTGTGCCATGAGGTCGAGCAGGGTCTCGTTCCGGTTCTTCAGGTAGACATACACCAGGCGGTAGTAGGGCGGGTAGTGGAACATCTGGCGTTCGGCAAGCTGCCCGCCTACCATGCTTCGTAGTCGTTGGCAATGACTTGCGGGATGATGGGATGGTCGATGCTTTTGGTTTGTAGCACCACCCTGCCGCGCTTGTTCTTCCGTCCGGCGCGTCCGGCAACCTGCGCCATCAGCTGGAAGGCGCGCTCGTAGGCGCGGAAGTCGGGATAGTTCAGCATGGTGTCGGCATTGAGTATGCCCACAATGCTGACGTGGTCGAAGTCCAGACCCTTGGACACCATTTGCGTGCCTATCAGGATGTCCGTCTTGCCTTGCTGGAAATCGGAGATGATGCGCTCGTAGGCGGTACGGGTGCGGGTGGTGTCCAAGTCCATACGGGCTACGCGGGCGTCGGGGAAGAGGGCTTTGATGTCATCTTCTATTTTTTCCGTGCCGAAGCCGCGGTTGCGCAGGTCAGTGCCCTCGCAGGCGGGCAGATGCGGGGCAGTTGGTAGGTGTAGCCACAGTAGTGGCAGGTCAGTTGGTTCAGCCCCTTATGGTAGGTGAGGCTGACGTCGCAGTTCTTGCACTTGTACCCAGCCGCAGGTGTTGCACTCTATCATGGGGGCGAAGCCGCGGCGGTTCTGGAAGAGGATGACTTGTTCTTTTTGTTCCAGCGCCTCGCGGATATATTGTAGGAGCAGTGGGGAGAACGGACCGTTCATCTTCTTCTTGCGGTGCAGCTCCTTGATGTCTACGGGGATAATCTCCGGCAGTTGTATCTCTTTATAGCGTTCTTTCAGTTCCACGAGCCATACTTACCGGTAGTGGCGTTGTGCCAGGTCTCTACGGAAGGGGTTGCCGTGCCCAACAGAGTTTTGGCGCCATACATGGAGGCGAGTACAATGGCTGCATTGCGGGCATGATAGCGGGGAGCAGGGTCTTGCTGCTTGTAGGTGTTTTCGTGCTCCTCGTCCACAATCACAAGACCGAGGTTGCGGAAAGGAAGAAAGACGGAGGAGCGGACGCCGAGAATAATGTCATAGTCTGCTTCCGACAGCTGCTTCTGCCAGATTTCTACCCGTTCGGCATCGGGGAACTTGGAGTGATAGATGCCCAGTCGGGAGCCGAAAACGCGTTGCAGGCGCTCTGTGATTTGCGCAGTGAGGGCTATTTCGGGCAGGAGATAGAGCACTTGCTTTCCTTGCCGGATGGTTTCCTCTATCAAGTGAATGTAGACTTCTGTCTTGCCGCTTGCCGTGATGCCATGCAGCAGGCAGACATTCTTGCTTTGGAAATTCTCTAAGATGGAGTGATAAGCGCGTTGCTGGTGCTCGTTCAGCGGGTTGACGGGGATGACTTCTTTGAGGAGTGCTTTGTCTATGCGACCTATTTCCTGCTGGTAGACTTCGAATACACCACGGTCCACAAGACCGTTGAATACGGCAGGGGTGGCAGAGGTGCGTTGCAGCAGTTCGGCTTTGGAGACTTCTTTTATATCTCGTCCGCTGAGGTAGCCGGAGAGTTCCAGATATTTCATCAGCAGGTCCAGTTGCTTGGGGGCACGGCGCTGCAACTCGTCGAAGAAGATGTGCAGGCGGTGTTCGTTGCGGGCGGCGGCGGTGAGGCGTACACGGGTTTCGGTCTTAGGCTTATAGGTACGGCGCAATTCTTCCTTTACGAAGATGGCCTCTTTGTCGAGCAGTGATTGATGACAGAAGTATGTTCTTGATGCCGGTCTCCTTCTCCAGTTTCGTCACGCATTGCTCCGGGTCGGCAGAGAGCATATCCAGTATCTTCTGTTCCTTCTCCGGCAGGCAGACATCGGATTCGAAATCGGGGTTGTACTCTACGATTGTTTCGCTTTCCAGCTTCAAGCCAGAGGGTAAGGCAGCTTTGTAAACGTCTCCTTGCGTGCAGAGATAGTAATCGGAGAGCCATTCCCAGAACTTGAACTGCCGCGGAAGCAGTATCGGGCGGGCATCCAGCAAAGCGGACACTTCCTTTACTTCGTATTCGGTGGGGGCGCAATAATGCACGTTGCGCACGATGGCTGTATAGTATTTCTTCCGTCCGAATGGTACTACCACCCGGCAACCGGTCTGCACTTCATCCGCCCACTCGTCGGGCAGGGAGTAGGTGAAGCAGCTGTGCAAAGGCAAAGGCAATATGACGTCGGCGAACTTTTTCATCGTGGGGACAAAGATAGTGGAAAGTGGAGGGAGAATGAAATGAACGGGGGCATTTTTTATGCTGAGGAGAGGGAGGAGGCTGTTGTGGATTTGGGATGAAGATAAAGGAGGGGATATATGGGTATTGCAGATTTTATGGGTCGGATGGGTGTAGAAGTATGGGGAAACTGGTGCAAGCGTTTTATAAGCTTTGTTCGATGTATTAAAATAAGAGTGAGTTAGTTATGGTAAAACTATGGCGTTTTGAGTAGGTGGAAGCAAAATTTGCTTCCACCTTTGGAGGATGCTTCCACAGTGGGGCAAATGCCGATGGATAGGGGATGTGGGAGGTGGGTGGAAGTGTGGAAGCAAAGTAGGGAGAAAAAAGTTTCTGGAGAAAAAAAGGAGGATGTTCTATGGGAACATCCTCCTTTTGATTTTATAATTGTCTATTCAGACAATTTTCTACTACTCAGATTATCTAGTAGCTTGTTTACGTGTGATAGTTACGTTGTATGCATACTCACTAGTACCCCAGTCGTGAACGAACTGCAGAACCACATTTACTGTATGAGTAAACTCAGTACCTGTCGGGAGTGCGATACAAGTCAGCTTACCAGTTGTAGGTTCTACCTTGAAGTATTCATCTTTGTCTGTTCCGTTGGACATAATGTAGCGGAGACCGGTTGTAACAGACTTCTTGTACAAAGCAGCACGAACAGTGACTTCTTCAGCATTGAATGTAGTTCCATTGAATGTAACAACTTTCTCACCTGCATAGTCTTTCAATACAAGATTCTTCCAGAAGTCTTTAGCCTTAGCTTCAGTACCAGCGGTATTGACAAGTAATTGTTTCAATGTGATTTCAGTATTCTCAGCCAAGTTCGGATCGTTAAATGCTTTCAGTGCAGCACCACCGGTGAAATCTGCTATCGGACGAGCTACAGTCCATAATTCTTCTGCATCAGGTTTACGGTTCTTGTCAGTAGCATCGTAACCACTTGCATCATAAATATCAACTTTCAGATTGCCAACCTTCTTGATATCAATCGGAGCAGTGAATGCTATTCTCCATTCTCCATTTGCACCTTCTTCAACTACCAATTTGTTCTCCTTCATCAATTCTTGTACAAATGCATTCTGCTTGTCTTTATTCAATTCGAATACAGCCTTAGCGTCAGCAGGAGTTACATCATACATATGAGCGAAGTTTTCAGACTTAATGCCGAAGTTGCCGCTAGCAGCATCACTCCAATCACCAATGATTGTACGTGCCTTGTATGCATCCTTGATAGCAACAGCAAAGTTACGAGTTACAGCAAGGTCATTGATAGTAGTGATGAAATATTGACTATCATACTTGTTATAAGCTGCATATGGAGTAGAAATGCCATTATAAGAAACCCAACCATTCTTAGCAAGTGCTTCAGACCAGTAATTAGTGGATTTCAAATAGAGGGTAGTCTTATCAATTTCTGTCTGAGGACCAATAAACAAGAACAATGAGTCTGTTGCATTACCTTCTGCCTTCTTGTACCATACAAATGCCTCATCTCTAGCTACAGGAACATCTACAGACCATGTAGCTTGCTGTGGAGCATTAGTTAGGTAATCGTATGCTTCACTATATCCAGTCAATTCCTTCTCTGTATTGTAATCTGCTTTATACAAAGGCCAAACAATAGAGGTGCCCTTGTCGGTTAAGATATCACGACCACCGATAGCGTCTTCAAATGCGCGTACATCCAGCTTCACAATTTGCTTAGCTGTCTTGTAGCTCAAGTTGAAGGTTGCATCACCCAGCGGAGACAATTTGACAGTTGCTACATTTTCTGCAGCGGTAGGACGTATAGCTTGTACCAAAACATAGTTATAAACAACCAAATCATGTACACCTTCTACTTGTGATTTAACTGTAGTAGTGACCTTGATTACAGCATATTCATCAATAGCAGATGCTTGTTTTTCTTCCTTAACAGCCAAGATGCCTTCTTTAGCTACTTTATCTGCATCAAAGATTCCTTTCTTAATGGTTACACCCCACAAATCCTTGTCTGCATTTTCATCAATCAATTCGAATTTCTGTTCAAATTGAATATCGCATCAGCCAACAGTACGCCGTCATTCAAATCCAAAGCAGCACTGATAGAATCGTTCAGATTGAATGTTCCTTTATAATCAAATTCGCCAACCTTATAAGAAGCTGCATCATTCTGAGACATGAATTTTTCGGGATACCAACTACTTGCAGTCTGCATCTTATTAGAATATTGGATTTCCTCCTCTGCATTTACACGTACGTTATGTACCTTTTTAGAAGATACATACATTGACTTAACATTAAAATAATCTGATGCAGAAACATATTGCTTGTACATCTTAACATCCAGAGAGGTAGCATAGCTATTGATTGTCTCACCAAGATCCACCCATACGGCTCCCCAGCCAGATATTTCTGTTTGCGTAGTCGGGTCAATCCATGTCATACTTCCCCATCCAGAAGTAGATACAGTCTTAGCATCTTTAAAGTTTACCGGAGTCATCTTTACCCAAATAACACCATCTTGTTCTTTATCGAAGTCCCAATCCAAGACATTCAATTTCGGCTGTTCTGCAGCTCTTGTCTGATAAGTATCAGAGAAGAAGAGCTCGGCATCGCTCTTTGAGAATTTTGAAGGATAGACTTTGAAAGAAGCCTTTGCAGGAACTGCAGCAAACAAAGTATCAACGTCAGTATCGTTTTGAGGATAGTACAACTGATAAGCTACAGCATAGTCATTTGCGTCATCAGCAGCTTGCTTTCTATACACAATAGTTTGCAGACCATTGAAAGCAGAGCCTTCCATCAACAAAGTATATGATTGGCCGTCAATAGTAACCTGCATAGTTCCATCCTTTTCATTGTAGATCATTGAAGGAACGTTAGCATTGTATTTGAATGAAGTTCTATATTCGCCAATGCAGATATAACCCTCTTCGTCTACCTTCACGTAGTTTCCGATAGCTTCTTCAACATTAGCTTCTGAACCTGCAGCCTTGATTTTCTCACCTGCGTCATTCAATACATACTCATAGGTTGCACCTTCATCTACGCTAATCATCCAGTAGTTCTCGGCATCTACCTTGAACTTCGGAACGATTGTAGCCCCGGTTTCACCCTTCGGGCCTTGAATACCCTGAAGTCCTTGCTCACCTTTTTCGCCTTGAGCACCATTCTTGATAGTTAAAGTTTCGCCACCGGTAAAAGTCAGTAAATAACCACCCTCAACAGGAGCATAACTTCGATGAATTTCTTGCCATTGATTGCAGCAAGGATGTCATCAATCTGTTTTTTGTTTGCATCGATCTGCTCCTGCAAGCCATCGATGTCATCATCATAGTCCTTACAAGAAACAAATGTACTTGTGGAGCCAACCATTAAAGCTCCAAACAAGATTGCACTTAGAAACTTTTTGTTCATAATTGAAAACTTTAAATTTATAAATTTAAAAAAATAAAAAGTGAATAATCTCTCATTTTGAATCCCTTTCGCATACTTCTTTTGTTACTAAGTATTCCGTTACTTCGCAGGTAATGAAATCTTGTTAATTTCGTTAATAATCAGGGAATAAGGAGAAAATAGACCGGTTTTGTTTGGAATAGTAAAAACAGTCCGTTGGGATATTGGAAAGAGGATTGGAAGTCCAGAAAGATGACAGTGGGAAAGGGATGAAATGAGGCTCTCAAAGAATGAAAGTATGTATTTTTCAGTTCAAAAGGTTGAATGACAGTCCATTGATAGCACCAATGGAGCTCCGTAAAGACAACACCATTCCGTTCCTCAAAACTCATTTTGAAGACTCCGGAAAATGCGCAACAAATCTATTCTATCCTATCAAAAGAAGTAACGTCTTTTATACTGTACACGCTCCGCTTCTTACAAAAGAAATTACCCTCTGGTTGGCCTCGTCAATCTTTCTGTTGCTGAAAGGCTTCAGATAGGTTTCCGTCACCGTGATGGAGGAGTGCCCCATGGCTT
>ENA-OQCK01000331-OQCK01000331.1-human-gut-metagenome-genome-assembly--contig:-NODE-331-length-27388-cov-9.408826_pt1 | contig 27388 bp, 30 predicted proteins | sample MGYA00242498_ERZ504578 | MGnify/ENA primary metagenome ERZ504578 (study PRJEB26092, sample SAMD00036229) | human gut metagenome | host: Homo sapiens | study: EMG produced TPA metagenomics assembly of...
TCGATATGGACGTGGATTCACGGAACGCGGAGGAGGAAGCGAATGATGACTTAATGGCGATGCGTTCGAAATCGAATGACAGCAAGTATTTAAAATATCGCCAGAAACATTCCGTAAAGGGGGTATTCGATCTGGAATGGAAACGGTTTAATATCGGAACGAATATGTCATGGAAAAGCAAGACATTGGCGGTCGATTATTTTATGGTCGATGAGCGTACGAAAGCGGAGCCTAACCTGATGGATTATATGCGTTCGATGCTATTCGGAAACTTACATGATTATTGGGCAGAGAACAATAAAGGATATTTCGTCATGGATATGCGTGTCGGGATGAAAGTGACGAAGAATATCCATATACAAGGACTGGTGAACAACCTCTTAAACAAGCGTTATAGCGCTCGCCCGATGGATGTTGGCGCACCTCGGACTTTCATCCTGCAAGTAGGAGCCAATTTCTGACAATTCACCCAGTTGTAGAGACGGAGCGTGCTCCGTCTCATCCCCTCACAACATATGATAACTTTTCAACTCATTTCGTAAACGGATCGCTTGATTGTCCGTCACCTTGTCCATCAGCATCCAGAACTTTTCGCTATGGTTCATCTCTATCGTATGGCAAAGCTCATGCAATAATACATAATCCACCAAATGCCAAGGAAGAAGCATCAGGTATAGTGAGAGGTTGACGCTTTTCCGCGGCGTACAACTTCCCCAATGCGTCTTGCTGTTGTTGATCTTTACCCCGGTCAGCGTAAAGCCGTGTTGCTGGGCCAACCGAGTGATCCGTTGGGGAAGCAATCGTTTCGCCTCGTGGCGGAATGCCTTTTCCAACATGGATTTCAGCAAGGATTGTACCTCTTCTCTCTCAAAACAGGTTTCTAAGGGACAGGCGATATGCAAGATTCCCTCTTCTAAGCGCATGTAGAAATTTTCCCTTTCCGTCCGGAAGATATGTGTCTGGAAGGTTGTGGCTTGCAATTGCGTCTGCTCGTCGATCAAGGGGCGTGCCGGATGTTTTTGGAGTGCCTTGATCAATTTCGGTTTGTTCTCCATGATAAAAGCGATCATACGTTTCTCGTCTCCCCCGGGTGGCATCGTGGCGGTTATCTTTCCCTTTGATATCTTGAGCGTGTATCGAGTGGCCCGGGGAGTGGTACGGAGCGTTATGACTCCCAAATCCTTGTCTTGTATATTCTTTTCCATTCCTGCCACAAAAGTAATACATTGAGAGAAACAATAATACGATGGAATTGATTATCTTTGCGATCGTAAATGTTAAAAACATAATCAATATAATAAATTAGCAATCATGAGCAAAAAAGCACTTTTAATTATCTGTGATGGTTGGGGAATTGGTGACAAAGGTAAAGACGACGTGATCTTTAACACGCCTACTCCCTATTGGGACGAGTTGCTGAAAACGTATCCGAATTCACAGTTGCAGGCTTCAGGCGAGAACGTTGGTTTGCCTGACGGACAAATGGGTAACTCTGAGGTGGGCCACTTGAACATCGGTGCTGGCCGTATCGTTTACCAAGATTTGGTGAAGATCAACATCGCTTGCCGCGAGAATACGATCATGGAGAACCCGGAGATCAAACGTGCTTATAGCTACGCGAAAGAGAATAATAAGCAGATCCACTTCATGGGCTTGGTTTCCGATGGTGGTGTACATAGCTCTTTGGAGCATCTTTTGAAGTTGACGGATATCGCCAAGGAATACGGAATCAGCAAGGCTTATGTTCATTGTTTCATGGATGGCCGTGATACGGACCCGAAGAGTGGTAAAGGTTTTATCGAGACGTTGGAGAATCATCTGAAGACTACCGGCGGTAAGATCGCTTCTATCATCGGACGTTATTACGCTATGGACCGTGACAAACGTTGGGAACGCGTGAAAGAGGCTTACGACTTATTGGTCGAAGGCAAGGGTAAGCAAGCCGAGTGCATGGTAAAAGCGATGGAAGAGTCGTACGCCGAGGGTGTAACGGACGAGTTCATCAAGCCGATCGTTCACGTTGAGAACGGAAAGCCGGTAGCAGTTATCGAGGAAGGCGATGTCGTGATCTTCTTCAACTATCGTAACGACCGTGCGAAAGAGCTTACGGTTGTATTGACTCAGCAAGATATGCCGGAGGCTGGTATGCATACGATCCCGGGCTTGCAATATTTCTGTATGACTCCGTACGACGCTAGCTTCAAGGGTGTTCATATCTTGTTCGACAAAGAGAACGTAAATAATACGCTGGGTGAATTCTTGGCAAACGTAGGTAAGACTCAGTTGCATATCGCCGAGACAGAGAAATACGCTCACGTGACTTCTTCTTCAACGGTGGCCGCGAGACTCCGTTCGATAGCGAGGAGCGTATCTTGGTCCCTTCTCCTAAAGTGGCTACTTACGACTTAAAACCGGAAATGAGCGCTTTCGAAGGTGAAAGATAAATTGGTGGACGCTATCAATACGAAGAAATTCGATTTCATCGTAGTGAACTACGCCAACGGTGATATGGTAGGCCATACGGGTGTCTACAAAGCGATCGAGAAAGCGGTCGTAACGATCGACGCTTGCTTGCACGATACGGTTGAGGCCGCTAAAGCCAACGACTATGAGGTAATCATCATCGCTGACCATGGTAACGCAGATCACGCCTTGAACGAGGATGGCACTCCGAATACGGCTCACTCCTTGAACCCTGTTCCATTCGTTTATGTGACAGCCAACAAGGACGCTAAAGTAGAGGATGGTATCTTGGCTGATGTGGCTCCTTCAATCCTTCACATCTTGGGCTTGAAACAGCCGAAGGAGATGACTGGCAAGTCATTGATTAAATAAGAGCTAGGCGCATCTTATGATCCAGATAGATGACACTTTAGTAAGTCTTGACGTTATCGAGCGTTATTTTTTATGTGATCTTTCCAAATGTAAGGGGGAGTGCTGCGTGGAAGGAGATTCCGGCGCTCCATTAGAGGATTCGGAGTTGGCGAAGCTCCAGAAAGTATTGCCCATCATCTGGGATGATTTATCCCCGAAAGCTCAAGAGGTCATTAATAAGCAAGGCGTAGCTTATATCGATGAGGAAGGCGATACGGTTACCTCTATCGTGAACGGCAAAGATTGTGTCTTTACCTGTTACGACACCGATGGTACTTGTAAATGCGCTATCGAGAAAGCATACCGGGAAGGTAAGACAGATTTCTATAAGCCTGTTTCTTGCCATCTTTACCCGATACGTGTCACTCAGTATCGGGATTTCAAGGCCGTGAACTATCATGCTGGAGCGTTTGTAAGGCAGCGGAGATCTTAGGAAAGAAAGAGCAATTGCCGGTTTATAAGTTCCTCAAGGAGCCCTTGATCCGTAAGTTCGGCCAGGCTTGGTATAAGGCCTTGGAAGAGTGTGCGGAGGAATGGAAGAAGCAGCGTGAGGAGTAGCTTTTAGATCGTTTATAAATATAAAAAATCCCTTCAGTCTCTCCCTTTGATAACTATACGTTAAAAACGGATGGAGGCTGAAGGGATTTTGTTTTATAGTCGCTCTATTTCCTCAAGGGAAAGGCCGGTGCATTTTTGGATGATAAGAGGGGTTATTCCCTCGGCTTTCATATTACGTGCCGTAGATTCTTTCCCTTTTTGCAGTCCTTCTTGCAGTCCTTCTTGCAATCCTTCTTGTAATCCTTCTTGTAATCCTTTTTGCAATCCTTTTTCCATGCCTTCTTCCATCCCTTTTTTCATGCCTTTCTCAACGGCGAAGTCCAAGGTGTTATAATAATCATTATACATCTTCCACTCCGCCTCGTACTGCGCTCGTTGTTTGGGGGTGAGGTTCGCCATGGATCCGATGCGTTCCAACCGCTCGAATATGGCCTTGCGTGCCTTGAAAGGCATTCTGTCTAATGTATCCATATGCTTTAGTACATAAATCCAACGTTCAAAATCTGTCTCGCATTCTTCCTCCTCTTTGTTGAATCGAGGAAGCTCAATATAGATCTGGCGGAACTTGGGGTTGAATACCTGTCCGTTCTCCCGATCCGCCAATATGATGTCCCTTCGGAATTTACCCTCCTTCCCGTTTTTGTCTGGCCCGTTCTCTTCGTCGAGCGTGAAGTTCAAGAAGAAGACGCCGTACACAGCCGCCAGCTCATAGTCCCATGTTCCCTTTATCCCCTGTTCCACCACCGAGTGCGAGAGGTAGTATAAGGCCCTGTCCTTGAAGTGGGGCTGTTCCCTGTTCTGCATCTCGATTATGATCCGTTCGCCCTTGTCGGTCTCGCAATGGATATCGAAGATGACCTTCCTTCCTTGCTCTGTCTCGGGCAATCGCTCATTGTTCATGATCCTCAGGTCCATGATAGTATGCTCCCCTTCGAGGAGGTCATTCAGGAACTCGATTAAAATGTCCTTGTCCATTTCCCTGCCGAATATGTGCTTGAAGCCGAAATCGGTGAAGGGGTTGATAAATTTTCCCATAGTGTTTATAGGTTTTAGTGATTAATAGGATATAGATGGCTCTTTTCCATCTTTGGCGATAAAGATACGATTTTTATTATATGGGGCATTCATTTAGGCTTTAAAAAACACGTACGTCTTTTTTCGGAAACACCTTGTGTAGTTTGAGTGAAGACGAGATATAGTGAACGCATAAAGGATACAGCCTTAAAGCTAAAGGTGGGTTAATGAGGCTTTCCGCGTCAAATGTAAGCCATAGCTTATTTGAAAATACAGGAAACATGTGCCTGTACAGGCCCTGATAACCAAGAAACGGGCACTTTCATTGGTTGTTGAAGTGAATAACTGACGGCTTGTTGAGTGAATAACTAGCGGCTATACCTAGCCGCTAACTAACGGCTTGGGAGGTGAATAACTAATCACTTGGAAAGCCTTTTTATACCGGAACCAACAAGGTCTTCTCAGTGGCTTTGGGATGCGGTTCAGTTATCCTGCGGGGCTTTTCTATGTCGATTATTCTGTTGTAGCCCTTGCGGATGGATGGTAAGCGAAGCGGCGATAATCATGACAGTTTGCGCGAAACAAGGCTGTTTGTTTGACATACCTCTTCTTTGGTGAAGTCTAACCAGAGAGAAGAAATAGGTGAAAAGGGCCTTTTTGTCTCTTATTTATAGGTAAAAGGTCGCTTTTCCGGTGAGAAAGGTGGTGTTTGCCCATGCGAATATATGCGTTAGCCGACGCAACCGTATGTATTAGGTGATACATACGGTAGTAATCCCCATCGCATACGATAGAAATTGCCTTTACATACAGGTGAATTACAGGTTTTAGCCTTAAGAGTATGAATAAGGATGAATTATTTTCTCTAGAATAAAATGGTATATTTCGTTATCTTGTTATGAAATAACTACTTGCGAATATTTTTTCTCGTTTTATAGAACTAGGTGTATAATCTTCCGGAAAATTCGATTCTCAAGGACTTTAATATACAAAGTGTCACAATGACAATCCGTAAATTCCGGATGACTCGTTTAATATAATATTAATGTACGCCTGTACATTATTAATACTATACTATAAAAGCTGATGAATAATAGATTGAAATGATATCTGGAGTATGGAAACGACTAGTTTAAACGAACGATTCTTTTAGTCATTTGCAAAGGTACGCGTTTCTTCGATACTTGCAACCCTTCCGGGCTATTTTTTTACTGCTTATTCTCTTTCTTATCAATAGGATAGGTTATCCTTTACGAAACAAGCGATTCCTTCAACAAACCTTTCTATTTACCCCTTATAAAACGCAAGATTAAAACCTTCGTTTAAACTAGTCGTTTTTGAATGACAAAGCAATCGATACGATAACGTAATGAGCTGATTATCTTAATAAACACTAGTATTAATATTAATTTTAGAATTATGAACAAAAAGTTTTCTACTCTTTTGGCTGGTGCTGCGCTTCTGGGTGCGGTGACGGCTAATGGTGCTGTTAAGCTGAATCAAGGAGCGAATAACGGTCTTTATCAGCTTAAGGCAGGTTCTGCTTTCTTGAGTATTACCGAAAATTCCACGACTCACGAAGATGAAATCAAAATGGTTTCTCACTCTTCCGCAAATTTAGGAGGTACAATGTGGTGTGTAACGGTTGATGCCGAGAATCAAGGACAGAATCCTAAGTATGATTTCACGAACAAGATCGGAAAGTTTTTAGGTCTTGAGATCAGCACGATCAAAGGTAAGGCGGAGGCTCCGTTAGCTGCTGTACCTGCTGTTGTCGGTGGTGATCTTTCCGGTTGGAAATTCTCTCCTGTATTTAAGAATGGTGTGGAGAAATCCGTTCTCTATTCTTATTTCACGAATGACTCTGTAATCGGTTTGAAGGTGAATACTAGTGGCGATGTAGAAATGGTTAAAACTATAGCTACTACAGCTGGTATTACTGCCGCTGGTTTCACTGAATTTGAGTTGGTAGAGGCCGCTTCGATCGTTGTCTCAGGTGCTGATGAATTGAATACGATCTTTGGTACCCAAGATAAGAAAGCTGGTATCACATTGAAGTTTACTCCGGATGTATTAGGAGATGGAGCGGTAAACTACTTTACCGAGAAGAAGTTCACGGTTGAAGCTTCTGGAACTGCTAATTATTTCCATGTATTGAGAGCCGACTCTTCTTACTTGTACGTAGATACTGCTTATACGAATGCTGTGGGTGGAGCTAAGTTCTTGGCTTATAACTGGAGCAACTTAAAGGATACTTATAAGACTGGTACTAAGAATCATGCTACTCCGAAAGATTCTATCAATGCTACAGATTTATCAGACCAATATAAATTTATGTTTACATATTGGCCTTCAAATGACAGCTTGGAGATTCAGGTTAAACAATCTTTGTTAAAAACAAGTGAGACGTATTGGAAAGATGTTACTGCTACTACAGCTATGCAAAATCAGCATATCTCTTTGCAAGAGTTGCTGAAAGACAAGGTTCGTATCTTGACGGTAGATGCGGCTCAAAATACTAAGATTGAGTTAGGTTTCGCAGGTTGCAAAGTTTTGCCTACTACAAAGACAACTGTTGATGATGGTGTTTATGTAATCAGAAATGCTAAGACTGGTAAGTACTATGCTGCTCCGCTTTATAATGAATCTGCATCTAGTAAATACGAGTGGGTGACTTTGGATATTCAAGATGCTACTCATATGCCTGCTTATCAATGGGTTGTGTTGAAGAAGAACGTAACAGATAAGAATAAGGTTTCTGCTGTAGATTTGTATAACCGTGAGTATAATGACGGTACGGTTGCTGATGCGACTCTCCAATTGAATAAAAATGCGGGGGCTACTTATATGTATGCTGCTAGTTTTGGTGACTCTTTGGAATTTATCCCAGTCGCTAAAGAAATCTATACTGATAAGTATGTGGTTTATAAGCATTTGACTAATGATGAATTGATCACAAACAAATATACTTTCAACTACTGGCATCCGTATGCATCTGATAAATTTATCGGTGTTAAGGATTCTACGATGAATGTGTTAGAGGGTAAGAAAGCGTTCACTCTTAAGTCTTCTTACAAAGAACATGCTTATGGCTATAATCCTTCTGAGGAGGTTTCCGGTAATGCGGACAAGAAGATCACGGGTCGTATCCCAGGCTTAGTGAGACCGGTAAGAACGATGTATATCATTACTAATGGTGAGACTACTTTCCGTAATCATAACGTAGCGGTAGAGTCTAAGTATAAATTGAGTAAGTATTATCCTAATACTACGAACGACTCTGTTTACTTCAAGGAGAACAACCATATTGAGGGTAACCATTACTATGCTATCCTTGAGGCTACTTCCGCAGGTGCTATCAGCACTCATAAAGCAGGTGTTTCCGATTATGATGCTTCCGCTACTTTGAAAGCTCAGGTAATGGGTGAGACTCGTACTTCCGCATTCGCTATCGCTCCGGACGAGACTCCGTTGTATCGTCAATTCAATAATGAACTTCTTGGTGAGAACGTTGATAATTCAGCTGATAGCTTGATGTTCAAGGAAACTATCCGTGGTGAATATTTGATGGATGAGCATAATGGTGCCTTGTTGAACAAGGATGTTGATTACGCTGGTATCTGGAGTGAGGGTAAGGCTGATGGTAAGTTGGCTTTCCGTATTGACACAGCATGGTTAACTCGTGGCGCAGGTAAGGTTAAACCTCAATACTTGGTATCCGCTTATCGTGAGTTGATCGAGGGTGAGAAGATCATTCCTTGTACTGAGACAGGCAAGCATATCACTGCTGATGGTCAAGTTACAGAAGATCCATATCAATGTGTACATGCTGTTCATGTGAAGACTCCGGCATTCATCTATGGTAAGTATTTGGTTAACTACTCAGACTCTGCTGCCGCTGTTGCTGCTCGCAAGGAAGCTCTTAACCCGTACTTGTTCAATACGAAAGCAGTTTCAAACAGTAGCTATACTCGTGTAGGTTTCGTTCCTGCCGTTCAATATGGTGATACCTTGATCGTTTTGACAGGTAAGTACAAAGCTATGACTGCTGATCAATTGAAGAATGAGGGAATCGAGTCTATTATGGCTGTTTATAAGAAAGATTATCCGAAATTCATCAACGTATTGTCTGGAGACAAGCATAAGAACGTAACTTGGTCATTCCGTTATGTAAATCCGGATAAGGCTGCTTTAGCTTATGTAGATGGTAAAGAGGGTGAGAACAACTCATTCTTGATCGAGTCTAACGTATATGCAACAGGAACAGATGGTGATAATCAATATCAGACTATCAAGGGTGATTTGGCAAAAGCTATCGCTCCTAATGAAGCTGCCGCATGGTTGAAGATGCACAATGGCTGCTTGGTATTGACAGATGCTAGCTCTACATTTGGTGCCGCTAAGACTGGTGGTGATGGAGCATTGGTATTCAACGCATATTCTAAGACTGAAGATGATGATATGGTAACATCTAACGATAACATCAACAATGTTGAAGGAGTATCTGTAGTAGCTGGCAACGGTACTGTAACTGTTCAAGGCGCTGCTGGTAAGTCTGTCGTAATCACTAACATCTTAGGTAAGGTTGTCGCTGAGACAGTTCTTACTTCTGACAACGCTACAATCGCTGTACCGGCTGGTATCGTAGCCGTAGCTGTTGACGGTGAGGAAGCAGTTAAGGTAGTTGTAAAATAAGACTAACCGATAGACTAAACGAATAAAGGCGGGAAGACCCGCCTTTATGTAATATATAATTAAATAACTATGCCGCAATAAAAAAGTATCCCGTGACGGGTGAACACGTGGCATATTAATACTAAAGTAATTAAAAGTTCTTCCGCAGGTATCCTCGTGAGAAGAGAAAGCGGATCAAAAAACAAGCCCCGTAGGATTATCCTATGGGGCTTTTATTTATCGTATCGCCACCTTGCGTACCGTATCGCCAATGCGGATGATATAATATCCCTTTGCGATATCTACGACATATTCGGCGGTGGACTGCTTGACTTCGATTTCTTTCACCTTGATGCCTACGACACTGTAGATTTCCAAGATACTCCCGACAGGAGCGTTCTCTACCTTGATGCGATTCTCGTAGGCCGTGATTTCGATAGGAGAGGGATCTTCTTGCCTAGAAGCAATGTCTTGACTCCCGATTTATTAGCTTGCGCGTAAACCGGATAACTTGCGGAGAATGCAAGTGCCAAAGCGATGATATGTATAAGCTTCATTTACTTGTCCCTAAATTCGTACAAATGTAGAAAGTTTTCTGCATATTAGAAAGTAATTAGCTTTATTTCGTAAAACGGATGTATGATTATACGCTAAGCCTCATACCTTCCTCTCCTAAGATCGTGCCGGGAAATATCTTGTCTGCTTCTTTCTTTAACGGTGCCATATCCTCGTAACGAGCCGAGTAATGACCGATAACCAATCGCTTCACTTGGGCTTTATAAGCAATCTCGGCCGCTTGGCGGGCGGTAGAGTGGAAGGTCTCTTTCGCACGTGCGGCGTCACATTCAGCGAAAGTCGCCTCGTGGTATAATAAATCCACCCCTTCAATGATGGGGATTATAGATGGGTGAAAAGCTGTATCCGAGCAATAAGCATACCGTTTGGGAGCGACGGCAGGACGGGTTAAGCGGGCATTCGGGATTACCTCTCCTTCCGGGGTGACGAAATCAGCGCCCCTTTTGATCTCTTGTATCATACGGATAGGAACCTGATAGAAATCCGTCATCTCCCGGATGATATGCGCTTCTTTGGCTTTCTCGGCGAACAAATAGCCACAACAGGGTATCCGGTGCTTTAACGGAATGGAATAAACGCTTAAGGAGCGATCTTCCATAACCAACGAATGAGTTGTCGGGTCGATTAAGTTAAAACGGATCTCATAAGGCAACCCTTTGCAAAAGATATCAAGTACCGGACGCATATAGCTCTCGATCTCTTTCGGCCCATGAATAACAAGTTCTCCATTACGTCCCAGCATACCTAATGTAGAGATCAATCCCGGTAGCCCGAAGCAATGATCTCCGTGTAGGTGGGAGATGAAGATATGATTTAAACGGCTGAATTTTATACGCATACGACGCATTTGCACTTGCGTGCCTTCCCCGCAGTCGATCATGTATAGTTTATCTCGTAAATCTACTATTTGAGAGGTCGCCAGATGGCGTGTCGTGGGCAATGCGGAACCGCATCCCAATATGTTTATATCAAAATCAGCCATTTGTTGTCTATGGGAATAATTGAGTGCAAAGATAATACAAAAGCATTTCTGTTCTGTGAAAAATAACAAAAAAACAAAGTGTAATGTATGCAGGATGAGGTGGATTCCATATATTTGTTTGCTGTCCTTCGGGAAAGCGAATATACAGTCGGTAAATAGACTTAAGATATTTTTTTCTAAGCCTTAACTAACTTTTTCTTTTTGTTTAAAACGGTTAAATGTAGAAACGGCCAAGCGTGAGCTTCGCCGTTTCCTTTTTTTATTGTTAATTTGAAATCTAAATACCTATATCTAATAAATTATGTCATTTAACAATCTACGATTATGAACAAGAATTTTATCTCTGTTTTTCTTCTGATGCTCGCTATGGGCGTATCTGTTATGGCCCAGAGTTATGAGGAAGATTTGGCTTTTTTCAAGGAACGAGTAAAGACTTTAGGCTCGGATGAGTTCGGAGGGCGTAAGCTTTGACCGAGTATGAGACGAAAACAATCCATTACATTGCTGATGAATTTAAGAAACTAGGTCTTCAGCCTGCTAATGGCGATAGTTATTTCCAGTCGGTGAAGGAAATATCTACTTTTACCCGTCCGGTAAAGAATAAGATCACGGTGAAATGCGCGAAAGGCTCTATGGATTTGAAGTTCTCGGATGATATTGTCGTTTGGACGAACCGGGGGACTGAAAAGGTAGTTATTCCTACTACGGATTATGTGTTCTGTGGGTTTGGTATTAATGCGCCGGAATATGGATGGAACGATTATGCGAATGTAGACGTGAAGGGGAAAATCGTTATCGCTATGGTGAATGATCCCGGTTTTTATGACGCATCTTTGTTTCGCGGAAAGAACATGACCTATTATGGTCGTTGGACTTATAAGTTCGAGGAGGCGCAACGCCAAGGTGCCGCAGGTTTATTGGTCCTTCATAACGAGGCGGCCGCTTCGTATGGTTGGAAGGTCTGTCAGGCTTCTCACGTGCAGACAAATATCGCTCTTTGCTCGGAGACAATGAATGCGGAAGCTTTGGGCATGAAGGGATGGCTCTCGGAGGAGGCTTGCAAGAAAATGTTCGCCCTTAGCGGATTGAATTTTGATGAGACGATTGCCGCGGCGAAGAAGCCGGGTTTCAAGAGTTTTACGATGAAGGCGAAGAGTAAGGTTATATTAAATGTAAAGATGACCGTAGGCGAGTCTCATAATGTGGCGGCTGTTTTACCGGGCACGGACCTGAAAGACGAATACTTGGTTTTTACCGCTCACTGGGATCATTTTGGGATCGGCACGCCGATAGATGGGGACAGTATCTATAATGGCGCTAGTGATAATGCTTCGGGTGTGGCTACCTTAATGCTATTAGCTAAGAAATATCAATCATTGCCTGTTCGTCCTCGTCGCTCTATCGTATTCGTGGCGGTGACTTCCGAGGAATGTGGCTTATTAGGTTCTCAGTACTATTGTGAGCATCCTTTGTTCCCGTTATCTAAAACAGCTATTAACTTGAATTTTGACGGCACGGCCCCGCGTGAGCGTACCCATGATGTTTCTCTCCGGGCAGCGGGCAAGACGGATACAGATGCCTTGGTGATCGCTATGGCCTCGGCACAAGGACGGACCGTGAAGGTTATTACCGAAGATCCTGCGGGTGGTTATTTCCGTTCCGATCATTTTAATTTCGTGAAAAAAGGCGTACCTACGATTTTAGTTGGTGGCGGTAAGGATTACGTGGATAAAGCACGCCATGAGGCTAAACCGAAAGTTTACCGGTATCACCAACCGAATGATGAGTATGATGAATCTTGGTGGGATTTTGATGGGGCTATGGAAGATATGAACTTAATGTTTAGTATCGGTTTAGTTATCGCCAACAATGATGAGATGCCTAAGTGGACAAAAGAGGCGGACTTCCAAAGGCAATAAATTAATGTGCCAATGTAGCAATATGCCAATATGCTAATGTGTCAATTAAGATACTATCACTTGCATTCTCACTGGCACATTGGCATATTATTTAATTGGCACATTATTTAATAGGTATGACCTCCTTCTTGCATTTCCTTACTATTGATCTTATGTAGATCAAGCGCTCTCCAAGCATAGAAAATGTAGGCTAATACGAATGGGACGAGAATAGATACATAGCTCATTACTTTCAACGTGAATGGGCTTGAGCAACTATTCTGGATCGTCAATGAACTTTGTAGATCCGCCAAAGATGGGTAGTAAGCCGTATCATTCCATCCTGCGCAAAGTAATAAAGCTAATACGGTCAAGACAGTCCCTGATCCCGCGAACCAGATGCCTTTTCTCCAAGTCTTCGAGAATATCGTTTTCCCTATGCCGAATAACACGCCAACCACGCCAATCAATAATACGGCTAACACGATTGGCATCTCGATCAGGTTCATAAAATACTTATACGATTGCATAAATACTTCTCCGGTATCCGGATTTACGGCAAAACCGTCCACCAACAATAAACGGATCAAGAATGTCAAGAAAAAGACGAGGAACAAGATTGTCTCCGGTATCAATTGTTTCCGGCTTTTAGCGACAATCTCCTGATCATCGATATTGTTGATAAAATAGAGTAGGGCCAGAGCTCGTACCAAGAAGAAAACTGCCAGTCCTAGGCACAAATTCCAAAATACCAAAGCCGCCTCTAATCCATGCCAAGGATTGGCCCACGTGGAAATGACGGGCATGGCTACATCAGTCAACTGTTCTTTGTTAACAATAAATTCAGCGCCGTTAAAGAAGGTCGCTACAGCGGTTCCGAGTAAGATCGGACCTGCTATACCATTGATCATAAGAAATACTTGATACGTCTTTTTCCCGAGTAGGTTGCCTTTTTTCGCTTGATACTCGTAAGATACAGCTTGTATCACGAAGCAAAGCAAGATCAGCATCCATACCCAATAGGCTCCGCCGAAGCTTGTGGAATAAAATAAAGGGAAAGAGGCGAAGAAAGCACCTCCGAAAGTGACCAACGTAGTGAAAGTAAACTCCCACTTACGCCCGGTCGAGTTCAATAACATTTTTTGCTGTATCTCCGTCTTGCCGATAGTGAAGAGTAGAGATTGGCCTCCTTGTACAAAAAGAAGGAATACTAATAGCGCTCCGAGTAGAGATACCAGAAACCACCAGTAATGTTGTAACAATATATATGTACTATCCATAGGACTTTCTATTTAAGAATTGATATTTGAAAATTGAAAATTAGTGGGCGGCAGCTTCCGGCCCTTTCTTGATGGCCTTAACCATGATTCCAATCTCTGCGATCAGCAGGATCGTAAATAAGATAAGGAACAGGTAGAAAGTGGTTTGTACCGAGGATGGGTTTAACTTGGATATCGAAGCGCTGGTCGGCAAGATATCTGTATAGCCCAAGGTTGACGTCCTACCTCCGCTACGATCCAACCGGCTTGTCCCGCTATATATCCTAAAGGTATAGACCATAGGCCCACGTATTGCAACCAACGTGTATTAGCGATTTTCCCTTTTTTATCCCATATCAACGTAATAATGAATAGTAAGATGAAGAAACAACCAAGGATCACCATCACACGGAAAGAATAGAATGTCAATCCTACATGCGGGATTAACTCTGCCGGATCCTTAATATAACCATATCCGAAATAGGGGAAATTCTCTTCCAAGGTTACCCTGTATTGTGCGGCTGCTGCGGTATCTTTATCTTTAACCGCTTTGCGATAATCAGCTAACGCTTTGATGGCGGTTTTACCTTTCTCTATTTTTTCTTTGGCGGAGAGCGCTACCGTTCCTTTATTGGTCGTATAACCTCCCTCTATTAAGTTTACGATTCCCGGAACGTATGCGTTCATGTCACGTTCTGCTAAGAAGGAGAGGAGTTTGGGGAACTTAATGTCAAAAATAAATGCGTTCTGGTTATCCAGATAACTCGTCTTTGCCGGATTTAAGATGCCGATACCTACGAGTCCTACTCCGTTGCCACCCTCATAAAGACCTTCCATGGCGGCTAGTTTCATCGGCTGCTTTTGAGCGACTTGGTAAGCGGAGCCATCACCCGTCCAGATAATAAGGATGGAGGCTACCAACCCGAATATAGCGCTGACCTTGATACTTGACAAAGCGAATTCGGTATTCCGTTTCTTTAATAAATACCAGCAGCTGATTCCTAGTACGAACAAAGCGCCTACGATCCAACCGGACAATACCGTATGGAAAAACTTATTAATGGCGACAGGCGATAAGGCTACGGCCCAGAAGTCGAACATCTCGTTACGGACCGTATCCGGATTGAAATGCATACCGACTGGATATTGCATCCATGCGTTAGCGATCAAGATCCAGAGAGCGGAAAGAGTAGCGCCGATAATCGTCAGCCAAGTGGAGGCGAGATGGAGCGTTTGCTAACCTTGTCCCAACCAAAAAACATAACAGCGATAAAGGTGGCTTCCATAAAGAAGGCGAGAATTCCCTCGATAGCCAAAGGTGCCCCGAAGATATCCCCGACAAACCAACTATAGTTAGACCAGTTGGTTCCGAACTCGAACTCGAGGATCAATCCCGTAGCGACACCGATAGCGAAATTGATACCGAATAATTTCATCCAAAATTGGGCGGTCTTTTTCCATGCCTCATTGCCTGTCCGATAATAAATCGTCTCCATAATAGCTTGGATAACGCCAAGTCCTAGTGTTAGTGGCACGAAGAGCCAATGATACATGGCAGTAAGGGCAAATTGAGCCCTCGACCAATCGATCAATGAAGTGTCAATGTTTTCAATCATATTTATTAATGTTTTAAGGATTTATTGCCCGTTGTATGAGTTCGTTCGATACGTGGTTCTCCTTCTCACTATCGCTATCGAATTGCCCGAGATAATTAGGAAAGAAGAATAATCTCAGGATAAAAAACATGATAAACAATTTGACTAGAATGATTAGCCAAAGAGTCTTGCCCAGCTTCATCTCCCGGAATCCTTCCAGATAAAAGCGATATATTCGTATGAATGCAGATTCTTTTTTCATATAGTTGTTCTCATCTAAAATAACAGTTGTTAATATGAATATGTTTTCATGTTTTTACAAATATATCCAAACCGTGTTAATAAAATACCCCCAATCCTATAGATAATATTTATGAAATTATAAATAAGATCTATCCTGTCTGTTAAAAAAAACTATTTTAAATAAGAAAGCGGTCTTTTGATCTTGTCAATAATACAGCATTGGCTATATTTGCGACAATTTGTTGCCTGTAAAGGTGTAAAGACACATGAAATATCATTGTTAAGTGCTAATCTATAAAAAATTATTACTATGTCAAACATTACTAGAAGATCTTTTCTTCAAAAAGGTACGGCTGCCGCAGCAGCGTTGACTATTGTTCCGAGTGCAGTCCTTGGTAAGAGCCACGGTCATACCGCTCCAACTGATAAATTGAATATTGCCGGTGTTGGTATCGGAGGTATGGGTAACGCTAACTTAAAGAACATGGAGACTACCGAGAATATCGTAGCTCTTTGTGACATCGACTGGAAGTACTCAAAACCTGTATTCGACCGTCATCCTCAAGCTAAAAAATACTGGGACTATCGTAAGATGTATGATGAGATGGGTAAATCTATCGACGCTGTGTTGGTAGCTACCGCTGACCATACTCATGCGATGATCACAGCAGACGCTATGACGCTTGGCAAACACGTATACACTCAGAAACCGTTGACTCACTCTGTTTATGAGTCCCGTTTGCTTACGAACTTAGCTAAGAAGTATGACGTAGCTACTCAGATGGGTAACCAAGGTTCTTCATTGGCTGAAGGTGTAGATTTGATCTGCGAATGGATTTGGAATGGTGAGATCGGTGAGGTTACTAAAGTTGAATGCGCTACCAACCGTCCTATCTGGCCGCAAGGTTTGAACGCTCCTGAGAAAGTTGATAAGATTCCTTCTACATTGAATTGGGATTTGTTTACGGGTCCTGCTAAATTGAGACCGTTTAATAAGACATATCATCCTTGGAACTGGCGCGGATGGTGGGATTATGGTACAGGTGCGTTGGGTGATATGGCTTGCCACATCTTACATCCGGTATTCAAAGGCTTGAATTTAGGCTATCCGACAAGAGTTCAAGGTTCTTCTACATTGTTATTACAAGACTGTGCTCCTAACGCTCAGCATGTTAAGTTGGTATTCCCGGCTCGTGATAATATGCCGAAGGTCGCTATGCCGGAGGTTGAAGTTCACTGGTATGATGGTGGTATGATGCCGGATCGTCCAGAAGGATTCCCTCAAGGTAAGGAATTGATGGGTGAAGGTGGTGGATTGTGTATCTTCCATGGTACGAAAGATACATTGATCTGCGGTTGCTACGGTGTTAACCCATGGTTGTTATCAGGTCGTAAACCGAACGTTCCTCAAACATTGCGCCGCGTGAAAGACGCTATGAAGGGTGGTCACGAACAAGACTGGATCCGTGCTTGTAAGGAAAGCGCAGGCAGCCGTGTTCAGACGAAGTCTAACTTCTTGGAGGCTGGTCCGTTCAATGAAATGGTTGTAATGGGTGTATTGGCTGTTCGTTTGCAAAGATTGAATAAAGAATTGTTGTGGGATGGCCCTAACATGAGATTTACGAATATCGATCCGAATGAGACAATCAAGATCATCAAGAAAGATACATTCGAGGTTATCGATGGTGACCCGAAATTCAAGACAGAGTGGACGGATCCAATTAATGCTCAAGAATTTGCCGCAGGCTTGATCAAGCACAACTACCGTGAAGGCTGGAAGTTGGTAGATATGCCGAGATAATAGTTTTAACTCAATAAATAAAATGAAAAAGTCAGTATTATTAGCAAGTGCCGCTATCATGATGTGTTATTTCACTTCTTGTGGTGGTGGAAAGAAAACAGAAGAAGCTCCTGCAGCTGCTGAGACTACAACAGAAGCCGCAGCTCCTGAGTACAAGCTCATGACTGATCTTCCTACTGTAGATATCACGACTTTCCCGAAAGATAAAGAGGGTAGATATGTGATCTTCGATGGTAAGACATTCAATGGCTGGAGAGGTTATGATCGTGCTGACGTTCCGGGTGCTTGGACAATCGAGGACGGAGCGATCAAAATCAATGGCTCTGGTGCTGGTGAGGCTGGTGCTTCCAACGGTGGGGACTTGATATTCGCTCATAAGTTGGGTAACTTCGAGCTTGAGTTCGAATGGAAAGTGGGTAAAGGATCTAACTCTGGTGTATTCATCATGATTCAAGAGGTAGAGGGACAACCTTCTTACATCTCTGCTCCTGAGTACCAAGTATTGGATAACGAGAACCACCCCGACGCTAAGTTAGGTAAGGATGGCAACCGTAAATCTTCATCATTGTATGACATGATCCCGGCTAAACCGCAGAACGCTAAACCGTTCGGTGAGTGGAACAAGGGTAAGATCATGTGCTATAAGGGTACAGTTGTTCACTATTTGAATAGCGATGAACCTGTTGTTGAGTATCACTTGTGGACTCCGCAATGGAAAGAAATGTTGGATAACAGCAAATTTAGCAAAGACAAATGGCCGTTGGCTTATGAGTTGTTGTTGAATTGCGGTGGCGCTAACAAAGAAGGTTTCATCGGATTTCAAGACCACGGGATGATGTTTGGTTCCGTAACATTACTGTTAAAGTTTTGGATTAATCGTATCAAGCACATTTTAGCATAAATACGCCCGAGGCTAAATCTATGATTTTAGCTTCGGGTGTTGTGTTTTTAATAATCGACTTTTTCTAAACCAATTTTTTAGGACCAAGAAATGAAAATAGAACAAGGTTACACGAAAGCGCAGATGACTTGGCTGATGATGCTGCGTCTTTTTATAGGTTGGCACTTTATGTATGAAGGCCTAGTAAAAATCATGAACCCAAAATGGACATCTCTACCCTATCTACTCGATTCAAAGGGTCCCGCTGCTTCATTTTTTATCAAATTGACTCAAGATGACAGTTTGATGACGACCGTCAACTTCTTGAATGAGTGGGCTCTGTTATTGATCGGCCTAGGCTTGACTTTAGGCTGTTTGTATCGTTTATCTTCTGTTGGAGGTATGATTCTTCTCGCTATGTACACGTTATCCCACCCCTCTTTCGTGGGAGCGAGCTATATGATGCCGTTTGAAGGCTCTTATTTATGGATTGACAAGAACCTTGTGGAGTTCGCCGCTTTAGGCTTGATGTGCGTATTCCCTACATCACAAATCATAGGATTCGATCGTGTGTTAGGACGTGTGTGTCCGATATTGCATAAACTTAAATTTATTTGATACCCATGGCAACAGAAGATGCAAAAAATACTCCTTCTCAGGAGCAAATGCCCGATAAAGGACGTCGGGACACATTGAAGACGTTGGCTACAGTGCCTATCTTAGGTGCTTTGGCATATGGCGTTTACCAAAAAAGGAAAGACGCTTTAAGAGGCCGTAACATATCAGATGTATTTCAGGTAAGTAACAGACAGGCCTCCTATTTGGAGCCGCAAGGCGATGGCAAGAAGATCCGTATCGGTTTGGTTGGCTTCGGTATTCGTGGAAAGCAATTGATGCGTGCCGCAGGTTTCGCTGAGCCTTCTTGGATCGATAAGATGAAAGAGGCTAATAAGCTGAATAAGAAGGATACGCGTTATCAGCAATATATGGAGCAAGATGATCTGAATATTGAGATAACCGCAGTTTGTGATATATTTGATGTATATGGTGAGGCCGCTGTATTGACTGGTTCCAATATCCATCGTGAGGGTAGCGGCGGTAAGTTCGGGCCTGCTCCGAAACGTTACCGGACTTATCAAGAGCTGGTAACGGCTCCGGATGTGGATGCCGTTATTATCGCTGGTCCGGACCACTGGCATAGCACGATCGCTATGGCTGCGGCACGTGCCGGAAAGCATGTATATTGCGAGAAACCGTTATCATGGACGGTTCCTGAGACGTATATGGTTCGCCAAGTGATCAAAGAGACTGGCGTTGTATTTCAGTTAGGTCACCAAGGACGTCAGACCGATTGCTATCAGAAGGCCGAGGAGATTATCGGTAACGGATTATTAGGCCCTGTTAACTTGATCGAGGTTTGTACGAACCGTAACTCTCCAATGGTGCTTGGGTATATGATATTATCGAAGGTTCTAATCCTAATACGATTGATTGGAAGCAGTTCGAGGGTGATCCTGAGCGTATTAAGGAATATATGGATTATATGACATCCAACAAGCTTGAAAGATATATCGGTCCGGACGAGCGTAGCAAGTTCAGTCTGGAACGTTTCTTCCGCTGGCGTTGCTGGTGGGATTATAGTACAGGTCTTTCCGGTGACTTGTTGACACATGAGTATGACGCTGTCAACCAGATCATGCATGTGGGCATACCTCATTCCGCTACTTCATCCGGCGGTGTTTATTTCTTCAAGGACGGACGTACGGTACCTGATGTATTGCAGACTACTTTCGAGTGGCCGGATCGTGACTTGACGATGTTGTATAGCGCTACATTGGCAAGTAGCCGTAACCGTGGCAAGGTGTTCATGGGGCATGATGCTTCTATGGAGGTTTCCAATATCTTGGCTATTACGGTTGACCAAGATTCCACTCGTTATGCGGATAAGATCAAGGAAGGTATTATTCCTACAGATACTCCGTTCTATACCTATGTACCGGGACAAAATAGCTCGGATTCCGTTACATCTCCTACGGAGTTGTATTTCGCTAAACGTGGTTTGCTGTATACGTATGTAAATGGTAAACGTTATGATACGACTCACTTGCATATCCGTGAGTGGCTAGAATGTATCCGTCAAGGCAAGACTCCTAGCTGTAATATCGACGCTGCTTTCCAAGAAGCTATGACTGCCCACATGGGTACGCGTGCTTATCTGGAAGGACGTACGATGTACTGGGATAAGGACAAAGAAGAGATCGTAAGAGGTGAACTTGCGTAAGTATCTAAAAAGGCGATAAATAACTTTCTCAAGAAGCGAACTTCATAAATGGATGGAGTTCGCTTCTTTTATTTGTGCATGTATAAAATTTCTTCTCTTTTTTGTAACCGATTTGTGATTGCTCATGTCTTATTGATAAAAGCGAATAATTTATTAAACCTTTAAAGAATAAAAGATATGAACGAGTTGTGGATTCCTATTTTAGGTGTTATTTGTGCGGTAGGTATGCCGGTATTGTTAGGTATTATCGCTAGTTACATGACCATTAAAAGTAAGCATGAGGAAAAGATGGCGATGATCGAGAAAGGAATTGTGCTGGAAGAGGCTATGCGCCCCGAGAGAAGGCCTAATCGTTATAATACCCTGCGTAACGGTATTTTTATGATCGGTTTGTCATTGGGTGTGATTGTCGGTATGATGCTCGACTCTGCTTTCACTTACGATAGCGATTGGTTTTTTTTGTTAGTTCCGGCTATTACGATTATGTTCGGTGGAGTAGCTTTTATAATTTATTTCTTTCTTTCCCGTTCTTTAATGGAGAAGGAGAGATTGGAGGACGAGAAGAAAATGCGTCTGGAAGAATAAACGATACCGGATGGATGAGCGAAAGTGGATAGAACGTATTTTGGCAGGGGACACGCAAAGTTTCTCCTGCCTTGTCGCGAAGTATGAGAAGATGGCTTATACCATCGCTCTTCGTATCTTGGAAAATCGCGAGGAGGCAGAAGAGGCCGTACAGGACGCGTTCGTGAAGATGTATCGTGCTCTTTCCGATTTTCATTTCGATAGTAAGTTCTCAACATGGTTTTATAGGATCGTGTATCGTACGGCGTTGACGGCCTTGAGACAACAGCGTATGTTCGTGAGTTATGAGGAGGCGGGCCCTGTAGATCTTTCGAATGACGAGGTTGAATCGGCTACGGCTTTATTAGAGCGTGAGGACCGGAAAGAGATGATCGCACGTACGCTGAAAAAGCTTCCGGCTGATGAGGCCTTGTTGCTTACTCTTTATTATTTGGAGGAATGCTCGGTGGAAGAGATCTGTCAGATCACTGAATTGAGCGCTTCTAATGTGAAAGTAAAACTATTTCGTGGGCGGAAACGGTTTTATGAAGTATTGCAAGATAAAATGAAATTAGAGACAGCTGATTTGTTATGAATATGAATGAGAAAGATATTGATCATTTGACACGTAAGTTGATGCGAGGGACGGCGGAACAACCTTCGGCCTCATTAAACTCCCGTATTATGGCATTGATTATACAAGAGAAGAAGCGGGTATATAAGTACTATATCAAGAAACGGTTTACACCTGTAGGCATTTTTAGCATGTTTGTCGCTTATATGCTTGTGTTAGTAGGCATCTTGTATTTGGTTAAGCTTTCTCCGGGCGGGGCGGAAACGGTTTTAGGTTCTTTGCGAGCCTATTTCCCGATTGTTTTAACGATTGCTTCCGGGATCTCTTGTTTCTTCCTGTTTACACAACTCGATAACTGGTTGAAGAGAAAAGAGATACGCCGGCAAAACACCTCAAAATAAAAATATCCGGTTGTAGAGACGGGGCACGCCCCGTCTCTACAACTGATTAATTGGTCTTGACTTTTAGATTTCCGTAACGATTTCCTTCGAAGTGAATCGTCGGTTGCTTTCCACCATTAATCTCATAGGTGTAATTCTTGTCACGATCCTCATCGTCAAAATGCTTGCGGGTGATATTGAAACCGTTCACGTCGCAGCTTGAATACTTCATGTTCTCCGCTACTATCCGGAAAGAAGTTTTTGCGGGAAGCGCTACCTCTAAATTCCCATAATGAGATTCTACGTTCACCTTCGAGAAAGAGGGAGACAAGTTCCGTATCTTTAAGTTACTATAGCTAAGACTACTTACATTCAATGCATCCTTAAGAGTCCCGATTTTAGCGTCGCTGTACTTAATCTCCATGTCTAGTCTGCTTACGCTTTCAATGGTGAGATTACCATATTTAATCTCCATGCGTAAAGATTGTATATCCTGTATATCCAGATTGGAATATTTGCTGTCTATCGTTAAATCTTTAGCGTTGCGAATCTTGGCGGTTCCTACGTACCCAGATCCAGTTGGGCGTCCTGCAGATTTCCTACCTCGATGTTACCGTATTTGGCCTCTATCATTGCGTTGGCTGTGAAATTACCCGCATTCAGGTTGCCGTATTTTACATGATATCCATGTTGCCGTTATTATCGCTTGGCAAGTTGATATTTCCGTATTTCTGGTTCAAGTCTGCGGCGAGCTTAGGAGGCATTTGGATATAATAATTGATAGTCATGGACTCGTTATTCGAATTGCTATTCATCTCCTTCTTTATCGTAGTGACCGCTGAGACAATACCACCTATCTTCTTGGTCTCGATTTGGATACGGTCCAAGTTCTCTTGAGCACGTTCCTCGCTGCGAGCCTTACATTCTACCTCAACCCGTATAGTTACCTCGTCCTTATTCCAATGGGTAACGGTGATGTTCCATAACGGTTTTCTACTTGGAGACGATCACCGGCGCTTACGCTGTAGGATTGGGATATCTCTTTTTTCTTGATCTTCTCTTGTGGCCTAGCTATTGCCGATAGATTGCATAGCAGCAATACGAAAGTCAGCAATACGGTGGGACTCAATTTTACGTGTGTCGTGTTCATGATTGATATGTATTAATTGTTATTACTATTTCTGGTTATCCGTGACTTGTTCCATTTGCTTAAGCATCAGCGTGAGGCCCTCCAGCTATTGCTGTAATGCTGGGTCATGGCGAAGAGACCGTCGTTGGAACAAGGCAAGGTAGGGAGTATCGTTTCCTCGAACATATAATTATCCGTGAGGATCCGTTTGCTCTCTTGCAATAACTCTTCCGCTCCCGGTGTCCGGTCCTGTTTATACAACTTCTTCATCTGCGTCAATACCTCGTTCATTTGCATATTGTAATATAGACGTAGTTCCTCGATCTCCTCTTGGGCCTCGCAGGTCTGGGCCGTGGTCTTTTGTGCGGGTTCCGGCAGACCGGTCCCCCCCGGCAAGCGGAATAAGAGCAACAAAGCGATAGAGGCAGCTATGGCAAAGGCCGATAGGCTGTATAAGGCCGCACGGTTCTTCCGTGGTTTCGGCAGCTTTTGCTCGAAACGTTCGAAGTGACCTTCGGGAAGCATCTCATCTTCCTCGAATGCGTTGCGGTTCGCGTCTATGAAATTCTTTAGTTTATCCATGTTTAATTGGCTGCTATAATGTCTAACAATTTCCGCTTGGCACGTAGGTACTGGCTACGGACACTTGGCGGTTGGATTTTCAGGATAGAGGCGATCTCTTCCATGTCATATCCCTCAAAGAGGTAAAGCGAGAGGATTATGCGGTAGCCTGCCGGCAACTTCTTGGTAGCTTCCTTTATCCGTGCCACGGAATATTGGATTTCTTCCTCGTCCGGTCCGTCCGTTTCCGGTTCGGCCAGATTGTCGGAAAGCTCCTCTTGGTCCGGTGCTTGGCGACGTACATAATCGATGGCCGTATGGATGGCGATACGATGCATCCATGCCTCAAAGCATTGCCCGTCATGATATTGGTCCAAGCGTGTGAAGATCTTGAGGAACGAGTCCTGCATGGCTTCTTCCGCCTCGGATGAGTTGCCAACGATACGCAAGCAGGCTATATACAATCGCTGTGCGTATTGTTTGTACAACTTCAGTTGCGAGCTCCGGTCTCCCCGGCGGCAACCCTCGATCAGATGTTCGGTTACTTTGTCCATTTGTTTATATAAACGAGAGTGATGCCTTGACCGTTGCATCTTGTAGCATAAAATACAAAAAAAGAAAAGGCATCATCTCGACGCCTCTCCTCCTGAACTAAATGATAAAAATAAAAGTTATGTGGGAAGGTTTATTTCATGTCTGTTATATTGGAGATACTATCGTTCGTATAGCCTTGCGAAGTACCTTCCATTTTTGTCTTATCCGAATTATATTTCAATTTATAAGCCTGTTTCCCGTCGGAAGTCCAATAGTTCACGACAAGATCGACCGTCTCTCCTTTGGTATCCGGCAAGGAAGACAAGTTGAACGCCACACGTCCGGCCCCGATCGTATATTGGGGATCATCGTAAGCGTTATGCCTAAACTCCAGCGTATAAGGATCATTCTCGGCATCCGGTTGGATCAGGTTGATAAAGTGGGCGGTCTTGCTCCCCAGAGTGTCTCGAAATAGATATTCAAATATCCGTCTCCGATCCACATATTATTCTCATAAATACTTACCGGGTCCGTACCATAGATCGAATCATTAGCCGCTCCCTCGTTCTTAGCGATGGATTTCGTAAGGATGTTATGGATCGCGTTAACCTTGACATAATGGGAGAAACCTCCTAGATTACTTTGGGTGGAATCCGCCAATATCGTGAAGTTCACCAAGGCACGTTGGTTAGGCTTCGGCTGATAGTTCGGATAGTTCGTGGCGGCGGGCCATAGCTTATCTCCGTCGTCCAGCCGTAAGTAATATACGTTATTACCTTCCGGTACTACGGTAGCGACCGCTATCCAGATATCACCTAAAGAATACGAGTCATCGTCATCTAAGCAAGAGGGTAGGGTAAGGGATACTAAAGCGATCCCGATAACCAATAAAAAAGCTCTCAACGTCTTCATTCCTTTTGTTTCTTAAAAAATTCACATTTCATCGTTCTATGAGGAAAGATGTAAGTTCGGGGTGAAATGCTGCAAAAGACGTTAATAAAAGATGTTAAGAACCAAGGGATTCAACGATTAGCCGTGCCGTACGCTTTGAAGCCCCGGGCATTCCTAGCGTATGGATAATCTTGTCGTATCCGTCTAGCATTCGTTTTCGATAGGCTGGATCTTGTAGGATGCGTCCTAGCTCGTCTTGTATTTGCGATTCGGAGAAGCGGGCTCCGAATAGTTCTTGTACGATCTCCCGTCCCCCGATCAGGTTCACGAGGATATGTATTTCGTATGGAAGAAATGCTTGAAAATAAAGCTGGCCAACTGTCCGGCTACGACGTAGTAGCAAACGACTTGCGGAACCCGGAACAGGGCGGTTTCCAAGGTTGCCGTGCCGGAGGTTACCAAGGCGGCGGCGCTATGTTGTAGCAAGGGATAGGTTTTACCGAACACGATCTTGGCAGGATAAGAGCCTATGTATTCTTGATAGTAGGCGGGATCGATGCCCGGCGCTCCGGCTATTACCGGCTGGTAGTCGGGATATGCGGAGGCTACTTTCAGCATGGTCGGTAAATTATCCTTGATCTCTTGTTTGCGGCTACCGGATAGCAAGGCGAGGATAGGCTTGTCGGTCAATCCTTCCTCTTTGATAAATGCATCTTTGGGAATCGCTTGATGCTCCTTGTAATAGGCGACGGAGTCTACGGAAGGGTTTCCTACGTAATCTACCGAATAATTAAGCTTCCGGAAAAACTCGGTCTCAAACGGCAGGATGCAGAACATACGATCTACATAACGCCGGAAGTCCTTGATGCGGTATTGCTTCCAGGCCCATATCTTGGGGGATATGTAGTAATATACCGGGAGTCCCAACTGGGTTTTCACGTATTTGGCGATCTTCAGGTTGAATCCCGGATAGTCAATTAAAATGACGACATCTGGCTGATAGCGGCGGATATCCTCTTGGCACGTCCTCATGTTATTTAAGATGGTGCGCAAGTTCAGCAATACCGGGATAAAGCCCATGAACGCCATCTCCCGATAATGTTTGACAAGAGTTCCTCCGACGGCTCTCATCAGATCGCCGCCCAGAAAGCGGAACTCGGCCTTCGGGTCATTCTCTTTCAAGGCTGCCATCAAATTTGAGGCGTGCAGGTCTCCGGAGGCTTCTCCGGCTATCAGGTAATACTTCATGAATTGAAAATTGAGAATTGAAAATTAAAGGATCCAGTTGTTTAGGGTGGCCATGAAGTCGTAGTCCGTAACGTCGATCTTGCAGGGGACTAGGGAGGCGTATCCGCTGTCCAGCGCAAGCATATCATTGTCCGGGTGGATGGGTTTGGCGCTTTCGAAAGCCCCTGTCAACCAGAATACGGGCTCTCCGCTGGCGTTCTCGGAACGCTTGAATTCACGTACCAACGACCGTCAGCTTGGCGACAAACTTCAATCCTTTCACTTGCGGTAGCTTCGGCACGTTGAGGTTTAAGTAGGTTCCGTGCGGTAAGCCTTCTTTTAATACCGGCGTGCCAGCATACGCCCAAGACGGCAGCATTCGGAGAAGTCGGCATCGGCCGCATGGTCCAGTAAGGATACACCCATGGAAGGGACGTTGAAAATACATCCCTCGGCGGCGGCACCCATCGTTCCGGAATAATTTACGCAGATAGCCATATTCCCCCCGTGGTTGATACCGGAGACTAACAGATCGGGCTTGCGCTCCAAAACCTCATTAATCGCTAATTTAACGCAATCAACCGGTGTCCCGGTGCAACTATAGATGGTAAGTCCTTCCTCCTTTTTCAACAAGGTATACTTGATAGGAACTAAAGATGTAATGGCACTACCCATCCGGAACGAGGTCCATCGGGAGCGAATACCACCAAATCGCCTAGATCTTTCAGGCACTCAATCAATTCGTTAATACCTTTGGCCCATACGCCATCATCATTCGTGATCAGAATCAACGGTCTCTCGTTTGTCATATCGTTTTATCCTTATAGTTGTCGTACAAAGGTAACAATAATTTGCGAACAATGGTTGGGGTGTGAGGGATGGGAGTAGTCCTT
>ENA-OQCK01000333-OQCK01000333.1-human-gut-metagenome-genome-assembly--contig:-NODE-333-length-27229-cov-3.130691_pt1 | contig 27229 bp, 33 predicted proteins | sample MGYA00242498_ERZ504578 | MGnify/ENA primary metagenome ERZ504578 (study PRJEB26092, sample SAMD00036229) | human gut metagenome | host: Homo sapiens | study: EMG produced TPA metagenomics assembly of...
CTTTGCCATAACGAAAAACTTTATACCTAAAGATACGAAAACTTTGGGTAATAACAAAGCCCGGGCTTGAGAAAGTCTGGGCTTTGCGCATAAAAAAAAGGCTGTGTCAGCGTTTTGACACAACCTCTTATCTCCTGAATGATCTGTTGAACACCTCGAATGACCATTAACGGAGTAATATAAACCGGCATGAACCGATAAATAATGACCGTCAGTAAGGTCGATGTAAAAAAGAGAATCAACAGATTGCGTGTATAACGCAGAATTTTTTTTAATTAGAAGCTGCCTGTGCATCTTTAATCATTTGCTCACTTGCGTACATGTACACTTCTACACGACGGTTCTGTTCACGACCTGCGGCTGTATCGTTGCTGGCAACGGGATCGCTTTCACCCATACCTTGCACGCCTTTAATCTGGTTGGTAGAAACACCGCAACTTAATAAGTAACTGGATACACTCTGTGCACGTTCTTGTGACAGGTTCAGGTTCTTTTGCTGGCTTTGTGCGGCAGTACTGTTCTTCCAGCCTGATTGTCGGTGTATCCATAGATAGATACATCCATATCTCTGTTCTGGTTGAGCACATTGTTGGCGAATTTGCTTAATGCAGATTTAGCAGCAGCACTCAGATTAGCATTACCTGTTGTGAAAAGGATTCCTGAATCGAATGTCACTTTCACGGCTTGCAATCCGTTGTTGTCTGTTATCTGTTCTACTTGTGCGCCTTCAATTTGTTTTGCTTCTGCTGCGGCCTTATCCATTTTTTTACCAATGAGAGCACCTGTTCCTGCACCTACCGCCGTACCGATAGCAGCACCGATAGCAGCGCCTTTACCTTTACCGATAACACCACCTAGGATAGCACCCAATGCAGCACCCGAACCGCCACCAATAGCAGCACCTTTACCAGTGTTATTCATACTTGCACATCCACTGAATATCATGGTTATACTCATAAAGAGAACCATAAATTTCATCTTGTTCATAATGTTGATGTTTTAATTGTTTAATAATAATCTGTTTTTATATTTTAAATAACAACGCAAAGATACATATTATTTGCCAAGGTGATACTTTTTAAGTTAAAATAACTCGCACACTCTTGGCAGAGTGCTGAAAAATGTCGATAAACTGTTACTTTCCGACTACGGACGGGAGGTTCAGGCATTTCTTCCTAATGATGATAAACCAGCTTAGGAGGATAAGTCCTTTGGCAACAGTTGTGACGCTGACTGCCCACCAGATACCTTCTACTCCCATGCCCATTCGTACAAATAGAATGGCAAGCGGGATACGCATATAATTACATCCGATACTGATAATAGCAGGAGGTACGGTACGCCCGATACCATAGAATACTCCTTGCATGGTGATTTCGAGCATCATGAAAAGCTGGGAATACCCGTCAATGCGTAGAAATACACCTCCGGCCTCATAGGCTGCCTGCTCGGGTACGAATATTGAAAAGACTTCGTTTCCGAAGAAGATGAATAGCAGTGTACAGAAAGTTCCGAAGATTCCTGTCATCCATAAGGTGGTATACCATGCTTTGAGCACTCGTTCGGTTCGTCCGGCAGCATAGTTTTGGGCGATAAAAGCACTGAGTGCGGTTGAGAATCCTTGTGAAGTGTTCCAGGTAATTGCTTCGATTTGTCCTCCGGTCGTGAAAGTCATTAAGCCGATGTGGCCGCCTTGCTCAGAGGCGGTACGGCAGAGGAACATATTGACAAATGCAAACAGGGTATTCAATGTGGCTACGGGTAATCCTAGTTTTAGGATACGTCGTGTGTATCTCTTCTTTAATTGAGTGAAGAAAGGAAATCCACCGAGCAGTGAGTCTTTTCGGAAACGTAGTTGGTAGATGAAGATAGAGAAAACAGTAGCTTGTGAAATCCAGGTTGCATAAGCGGCACCATTGGTCTCCAAACCGAAACCGAAGATGAACAGAGGATCAAGAATGATATTCAAAAGAAGTCCGGCACCACCGATATAGAACGGGATTTTACTTCGTCCTGCGGCATTGTAGATACCTGTAAAGGCGGCGGAAAGGAAAATAAACGGCATTCCGGTAGAGATAATCCGTAGATATTCTATTGCATTGGCGGTAATGTGTACCTCAAGTTCGTAGATACAGATGATGGGTTCTGCAAGGATGAAAAGTAATCCGCCCCAACAGAGAGAAATGATAAGTGCAATCGTAATGTTATGGGAGGCAAAGTGACGGGCATCTTCTTGATTTTGTGCGCCGATAGATTGTCCTACACTGACTTCGGAACCTACCTTATTTAATAGGGAGATAGAACCGGACATCCATGTCAGGATTCCGACAGAACCAATGGCTGCTACGGCTTCACTACCCAGCCGTCCTACCCATGCCATATCCGTGAGACTGTATGCCATTTGGATAAATGACGTAGCATGATAGGCATTGCTAATTGAATAGTTGACGATTGATTGGCCCGTGTGTCAGGTTTTTAATTCCTTGCATTTCTTTTTCTATTTAAAAGGAGGCGCAAAGATACATAAATTTACTATCTTCGCACATTAAATCATTCATTAATCAAAGTATACAGATACTATGAAACAGAAATTTTCTATTCTTTTATTCCTGTTGCTTTTATGGTTCACAGGTTCTCAGGCGGTAGCTCAGAATGCTCCGAACCCTTTTGATATTGAACAACCTTCGCTTCGCGTATTTCTTCCGGCGCCGGAATTGGCTACAGGTCGTGCTGTAGTGGCGTGCCCGGGTGGTGGATATTCGCACTTGGCTGTAGACCACGAAGGATATGATTGGGCACCGTATTTCAACAAACAGGGTATCGCATTGATCGTTCTGAAATATCGTATGCCGAATGGTGACCGTACACTTCCTATTTCGGATGCCGAGGCTGCCATGAAGATAGTGCGGGACAGTGCTGATGTATGGAATCTGAATCCGAGAGATATCGGTATCATGGGATCTTCTGCCGGTGGACATCTTGCATCGACAATCGCGACTCATGCCAAACCGGAACTTCGTCCTGATTTCCAGATTCTTTTCTATCCGGTAATTACAATGGATAAGTCGTATACTCACATGGTTCCCATAACAGCCTTTTGGGTAAGGATGCTTCTGCTGAGTTGGAAAAGGAGTATTCTAATGAGAAGCAAGTGACAAAAGAAACACCGCGTGCTTTTATCGTTTATAGTGATGATGATAAGGCTGTTCCGCCCGCTAATGGAGTGAACTATTATCTGGCTCTGAATAAGAATGGTGTTCCTGCTGTTCTGCATATTTACCCTTCCGGTGGTCATGGTTGGGGAATTCGTGAAGGTTTCCTTTATAAGGATGAGATGTTGAACGAACTGACTTCATGGTTACGTAGTTTCAAAGCTCCCCGTAAGGATGCCGTTCGTGTAGCTTGTATTGGCAATAGTATTACGTATGGAGCACGGATTAAGAATCGTGATCGTGATAGTTATCCTTCTGTTTTAAGTCGTATGCTGGGTGACGGTTATTGGGTAAAGAATTTCGGAGTAAGTGCCCGCACGTTACTGAATAAGGGTGATCGTCCTTATATGAATGAAAAGGCTTATCAGGATGCATTAGCTTTCAATCCTAATGTTGTGGTTATCAAACTGGGAACAAACGACAGTAAATCGTTTAACTGGAAACATAAAGCCGACTTCACGAAAGATATACAGACTATGATTGATGCTTTCAAGGCATTGCCTGCCCAACCGAAAATCTATCTCTGTTACCCTTCTAAGGCATACCAAGCTAATGAAAGTATCAATGATGATATTATTTCTAAAGAAATTATTCCGATGATTAAAAAAAGTTGCCAAGAAAAACAAGTTGGATATAATTGATCTTCATACGGCAATGGATGGAATACCACAACTCTTTCCGGACAAAATTCATCCGAATGAAGAAGGTGCCAAAATAATGGCAAAAACTGTTTACGAATCAATTAGAAAATAGAAGCATATCTTTTTACTTTGATTATTTAGCCTTCTAAAATGCTGGTAATCATACGAAAAACTATTTAAGCAAATATTTGTAAATGTTATAGCCACTAATACTATAGAAAGTAGGTATTAGTGGCTATTCTTCTTATAATATGCTAAAAAAGTGTCATTTTGAAAGAATGGGAAGCCTGTAATATCTAATTTTGTGCTCGTGAATGTGTTGAAATGATTAATGGATAATGTCTTTACTTCATCAATTATGAGCAAACAACAAGATTTTGTGTTCTTATCAAAGTTAATGCTAATGCCAATATGGGGTGGTGGGAAGCTAATTTGGCAACGGAATGTTATACCTGTTCCGAATATATATCTGAGATTCTGAATTTGGATGAAACAGGGACTATTAGTTTTGAGGATTTCAATAAACGTATTTTGAATGAAGAACAAGGTCCGACAACGGTTCGCTCTTTCGATGTACAGTCGATGTCGGAAGTCGTTTATTTATTAAAAACCAAAAAGGGTCAGTTTGGATGCGTAGTAAGATTTGTTTTCGAGAAGTAGATGATAAGGGAAATACGATTGTGTATGGCATTGCAGAAATGCAGGACGGACCGGATACTGCAATAGCTTGTCAGGCTTTACAACGTAGCGAACGGCTTTTACATAATATTTATAAGAATTTGCCTGTTGGTATTGAGTTGTATAATAAGGAGGGAGTATTGGTCGACCTCAATGATAAAGAATTGGATTTGTTTCATGTAGATAGTAAGGAGGAACTTCTAGGCATCAATATTTTCGAGAATCCAGTTTTCCCGGAAGAGATGAAGGAGAGGTTGAGGAATAATGAGGATGCGGACTTTACCTTTCGCTATGATTTCTCAAAGTTAGGAGAATATTATTCGAATAATAAGGCGGAAGTACAATTGATCTTGTGACTAAGTAACTACTTTGTATGATGAGAATCATAATCCGGTTAATTATCTGCTGATTAATGCTGATAAAACGGAGACTACGGTTGCTTATAATAAGATTCAGGAATTTGAGGAATTTTTTGAGTTAATAGGTGACTATGCGAAAGTGGGTTATGCTCATTTTAATATTCTAAGTAAGCAGGGACATGCACAGAAAGTTGGTATAAAATATAGGAGAAGAGTCTGGAACTCCTTTATCCGAGATTATTGGTACATATAAATCTTTTCATCCTGATGACCGTGATTGATTCTTCAGTTTTTTGAGGAGGTACAAAAAGGAAATGCTGATAAGTTAAGTCATAAAATACGTGTCTTTAGGGAGAATGGAGAGTGTACATGGACGCATGTTAATCTCTTTGTCAGAAAATATGCACCCCAAGATAAAGTCATAGAATTGATTAGTATTAATTATGATATTACAGATTTGAAACAGATAGGAGAAATGCTCGTTAATGAACGTGATAGAGCTGAAGCTTCAGATCGTTTAAAGTCAGCTTTCTTGGCTAATATGAGTCATGAAATCCGTACTCCGTTGAATGCTATTGTTGGTTTTTCAAGTCTGTTGGCCAGTGCGGAAAATGTAGTGGAAAAGGAGCTTTATAATTCTTTAATTAGTCATAATAACGAACTTTTGCTTAATCTGATCAATGATATCATTGATTTGTCTAAAATTGAAGCCGGATATTTGGAGTTACATCAGAATTGGTTTAATCTTACGGAGCTTCTTGATGAGTGTGTGGCAGAATATGCTCGTCTTCTTCCTTCTGGTGTGGAACTTCTGACCAGTTATCCGGAACATGATGCTTTGGTGGAACTTGATAAGTTGCGTATCAAGCAGATATTGAATAATTTTCTTTCAAATGCTTTGAAGAATACGATTCGTGGATATGTGGAAGTGTTTTATGAAATAGATAAGCATTGCGTTAGAATTGGGGTAAAAGATACCGGTCGTGGTATTCCTCAGAATATGTTGGAGAAGATATTTGAAAGATTTGAAAAAGTGGACTCTTTTGCACAAGGTGTGGGGTTGGGGTTATCTATTTGTAAATCTATTGTCGATAAAATGAACGGACGAATACAAGTATACTCTCAGCTAGGATTGGGCACTACTTTTATTGCAGAGCTACCTTGTCATTCCATATTAGTCAATGAATAAAAAACAATTGATGTTTCTGTGGTTTTATACCTGTTTGCATTTATTCATTCGGATATCTCATTATATAAATTAGCCAGTTTGTTATATGTTCCTCTGTGCAGGCATGATACTACTTTTCGGGCAGGAATTCCCCGAAGAGTAATATCATCTTTCCTCTGTAATAATTTTGCTGATTTAAATCCGATAACCATTCTAATATTTTCTTCAGTCAGATTTTCATAATCAGGATACTTAACAAAAGGAATATCTGTTGTAGCTGCATCTTGTTCTTCAAACAAAGAACTTATTTTCATAAAACTTTCTCTAATAGCCTGTGACATTCTTAGTATATCTGTTTGTTATTCAATAATTAAGGTCGGTTGTTCGGCTTGTGGTATTGGCTACACTGAATTTGGCTGATAGATAATACCTATTTCCTGAATATCCTAAAAGTACGACTTATCAACGACGACTTCTACCGCTTGTAATGATGAAATCAAGAGAAAGACAAAGAATAAATCCCTGATAATCAATGATTATCAGGGATTTATTCTTTGTCTAGTGATCCGCCTGGGGCTCGAACCCAGGACCCCAACATTAAAAGTGTTGTGCTCTACCTGCTGAGCTAGCGAATCAATCCTTGTTACTTTCTTTCGAAATGCGGGTGCAAAGGTAGAACATTTTTTATAACTCCAAAGGATTTCAAACATTTCTTATCTTTGTGCCATTATCAACAATATACATTATTAATATATGGCTGCTGACGATAAAAAAATTATCTTCTCAATGGTAGGGGTGAGCAAAGCATTCACTCCAAATAAAAATGTGTTGAAAGACATTTACCTGTCATTCTTTTATGGAGCGAAAATCGGTATTATTGGTCTGAATGGTTCCGGTAAGTCAACGTTAATGAAGATTATCGCAGGTTTAGAGAAATCCTATCAGGGAGAAGTGGTCTTCTCTCCGGGGTATTCCGTAGGTTATTTGGCGCAGGAACCCTATCTTGACAACACGAAGACAGTAAAAGAAGTAGTAATGGAAGGTGTGCAACCCATTGTTGACGCACTGACAGAATACGAAGAAATCAATCAAAAATTCGGTTTGCCGGAGTATTACGAAGACCAGAATAAAATGGATGCTCTTTTTACTCGTCAAGGCGAATTGCAAGATATTATTGATGCAACAGATGCATGGAATCTGGATAGTAAACTGGAACGTGCAATGGACGCACTTCGTTGTCCGCCTGAAAATCAGTCTGTGGCAAATCTTTCCGGAGGTGAACGTCGACGGGTAGCTCTTTGTCGTTTGCTGTTGCAGAAACCGGATGTGTTGTTGCTGGACGAGCTACCAACCATTTGGATGCAGAATCTATCGATTGGTTGGAACAACATCTTCAACAATATGAAGGGACTGTTATTGCCGTAACCCACGACCGTTACTTCCTTGACCACGTTGCCGGCTGGATTCTCGAACTAGATCGTGGTGAAGGTATTCCATGGAAAGGAAACTACTCTTCCTGGCTGGAACAGAAGACGAAACGCATGGAAATGGAGGAAAAAACTGCGAGCAAACGTCGTAAGACGTTGGAGCGCGAGTTGGAATGGGTTCGTATGGCTCCGAAAGCTCGTCAGGCAAAAGGGAAAGCCCGCCTTAATTCATACGACAAGTTGTTGAATGAAGACGTGAAAGAGAAGGAGGAAAAACTGGAAATCTTTATTCCGAATGGTCCTCGTTTAGGTAATAGAGTTATCGAAGCTAAACATGTGGCTAAAGCATACGGTGATAAACTGCTGTTTGACGATTTGAATTTTGTGCTTCCCCCGAATGGCATTGTCGGCGTAATCGGTCCGAATGGTGCAGGAAAAACTACACTTTTCCGTTTGATTATGGGACTGGAAACCGTAGATAAGGGTGAATTTGAAGTAGGAGAGACTGTAAAAGTAGCCTATGTCGACCAGCAGCATAAAGACATTGACCCGAACAAGAGTGTTTATCAGGTAATTTCCGGTGGTAATGATTTGCTTCGTATGGGCGGACGTGATATTAATGCACGTGCTTATCTTTCTCGTTTCAATTTCTCCGGAGCCGATCAGGAAAAACTTTGTGGTGTGCTCTCCGGTGGTGAGAGAAATCGTTTGCACCTAGCAATGGCTTTGAAAGAAGAAGGTAACGTGTTGTTGCTCGATGAGCCTACCAATGATATCGACGTAAATACACTGCGTGCTTTGGAAGAAGGTCTGGAAGACTTTGCAGGTTGTGCAGTTGTCATTTCACACGACCGTTGGTTCCTCGATCGTATTTGTACACACATTCTGGCTTTTGAAGGAGACTCCAATGTGTTTTACTTTGAAGGTTCCTATTCGGAGTACGAAGAAAATAAATTGAAGCGTTTAGGGAATGAAGAACCGAAGCGTGTTCGTTATAGAAAGTTAATGACCGACTAGTGTAAAATAATAGATTGAAGCATTTCTAATGCTTTCTGTTTCAAAATAAAAGGCTCTGCAAGTTATGTAGAGCCTTTCTTGTTTTATAACGCAATAAAACGTTTATCTCTCTTAAAATTTTGTAGTATAATTGTAACGTAAGTCTAAATAATATTAATTATATTTGTGCACAGTTTTTAAAAGCAAACAATTAGTATAAACTAATCAATTACATTATGTTAAAAAGAACGCGGTCTTTTTGGTGCTAGTAATGTTGCTAATGACAGTCACAATGAGTGCACAGGTTACCACAGCCACTATGAGTGGTAAAGTGACAGCACAAGATGAACCGATTATCGGAGCAACTATTGTTGCCATTCACGAGCCTTCAGGAACTCGGTATGGAACTGTGACTAATGTTAGTGGTCAATTCAATTTGCAAGGTATGCGTACTGGTGGACCATACAAGGTAGAAATTTCTTATGTCGGTTATCAGACAGCTATTTACAAAGGAATCAATCTTTTATTAGGAGAGAATTATGTTTTAAATGTTTCTTTAAAAGAGAGTTCTGAACTGTTGGACGAAGTGGTGGTGACTGCTTCTAAAGAAAGTAACATGAAGTCTGATAGGGCAGGTGCTATTATGAATGCTAATCGTGATATGATTAGTAACACCCCAACTATTTCCCGTAGTATTAGCGATATTATGCGTCTTTCTCCACAAGGTGCTGATGTTGGTAATGGTTTTGCAGTCGGTGGTGGTAATTATCGCCAATCATTTGTGACAGTTGACGGTGCTGCTTTCAACAATACATTCGGATTGGGAGGTAATCTTCCGGCTAACGGCTCTCCAATTTCTTTGGATGCTTTGGAACAGGTTACAGTAGCTGTAACCCCGTTTGATGTTCGTCAGAGCGGTTTTACAGGAGGTGCAATTAATGCAGTAACTCGTTCTGGAGATAACCAATTTCGTGGAACTGCTTATATGTATTTTAATAATGAGAATCTAAAAGGGAGTAAAGTTGATGATTATGAACTTTTACGTTCTAAAGCTCAATATTATACTTATGGTGCAAGCTTCGGTGGTCCGATTATAAAAGATAAATTATTCTTCTTTGTAAATGGAGAATATGAAGATAATGTAACAGCGGGATCAAACTATCGTCCTCGTACTGCACTTGGAGAAAGCTATAGTGGTGGTAATATACATCGCCCTCTCCAAAGTGACATGGATGATATGCGTGGTTTCTTACTAAACAAATATAATTTTGATCCGGGAAAGTATAATGACTATTCAACGGATACCCCTGCTTATCGTGTTATGGCACGTGTTGACTGGAATGCTAATCAAACAATAAAGTTAGTTTCCGTTTTACCAAGACACATACCAAAGATTCTAACTTCCCTACCAGTTCAGTCAGTCCATTATCTACATCAGCTCTTTATCCGGGAGGAACATCCACTGAAGTCATAGATGGTAAACCTGTTGGTACCATTGCTCCTGGACAGGGACGTACTTCTAAATATGCGCTTAGCTTTTCGAATTCCAACTATTATCAAGTGCGTGATTTTACTTCTGTTGCAGGTGAATGGAACTCTCGTATGGCTCAAGGAGCAATGAATAATATGCTACGTTTTGCATATTCTTATCAAGATGAGCCTCGTTCGTTTGATGGTCCTCTTTTCCCAACAGTTGATATTTTGCAGGATGGTGCTGTATATGCCAATTTTGGTGCAGACCTTTTTACTGCGGGTAATCTGCGTCAGACAAAAGTATTCACCATTACAGATGAGTTTAACTGGAACGTAGGTATTAATAAGTTCATGGTCGGTTTCCAATATGAGCATACAAAGGCTATTAATGGTTATATGCTGGGAGGTGCTGGTTACTATGTTTATTCAAGTTGGAGTGATTTTGTAAATGATGAGACTCCGAAGGCCTTTGCTATAACCCATTCAAATTCACCTGATATGTCTCAATTCCTTGCAGAATTGAAATTCCAACAATATTCTTTATATTTGCAAGATGAGGTTTCTGTTTCAGAAAACTTTAAAGTAACAGGTGGACTTCGTTTTGAACTACCGACTTACCCTTCTTTAAAGAATAATTATAATGAAGAATTTGCCAAATTAGATTTTGGAGGTCAGCATTATTCAACAGACCAACTTCCGGGTGCGAAAGTATCAGTATCTCCACGTGTTGGTTTTAATTGGGATATAACAGGAGATCGTAAGTATGTACTTCGTGGTGGTACAGGTTTGTTTGTTGGACGTATGCCTTTCGTTTGGTTGATTTCTGCTGTCGGAAATTCAGGCGTGGGACAAACTACCTATTATTATACGGATGCTGCTACTGCCCAATATAAACCTCATTTCCATGCAAATCGTGATGAGATTTTGAAGGACTTGTATGGTGGTCAGACGCATTCAAAAGTAGAGCTTCCTAAAGATCCGACAATTATTGATAAAGATTTGAAGATGCCTTCTACTTGGAAGACCTCATTAGCTCTTGATATGAGATTGCCGGGAGATGTTAACTTTACTTTGGAAGGAATTTATAGCCGTGATTATAATCCGGTTGTGATAACTAACCGCGGTTATGAATTGCAAGAGGCAAAATTGACTCTTTCTCCCAATGATGTTCGTGATACTTATAAGATATATAACAGCGGTCGGAATGTTTATCTTTTAGAGAACTGGAAAAAGGGTGCTTATTACTATTCTATTTCAGCGCAATTGCGTAAGAACTTTGATTTTGGTTTAGATTTATCATTTGCTTATACACATTCAAAATCTCGTTCATATAGTGATGGTATTGGTGACCAAGTAACTTCTGCCTATAAGACTAATACTTATTCGGTAAATGGTATCAATGAACATGAATTGGGTTATGGTACCTATGTAGCTCCTGATCGTATCTTGGCTACAATCGGTTATAAAAAGGAATATGGAAAGCATTTTGCTACTAGCGTTTCTTTGTTGTATGAAGGAATGCAGATGGGATATTCCGGGTCATGGGGATATAGCCGCTACTCGTATACTTTCTCTAGTAATGTTGTTGGTGATGCAGGCGCTAATAGTTTATTGTATATTCCTGCAACACGTGAAGAATTAGATAGCTGGAAGTTTAGTGATGCTGCTTCTTATCCGGCTAAGGAGCAAAGAGATGATTTCTGGAATTATATTAACCAAGATAAATACCTGAAGAATCGCAAAGGTAAGTATGCCGAGAGAGGTGGAGCTGTTATGCCATGGCATCATCAAGTTGATTTTAAATTGAATCAAGATTTCTATTTGAATGTTGGTGGAAAGCGTAACTTGCTGCAAGTAGGAGTTGATATTAAAAACCTTCCTAACTTATTGAACAACAGTTGGGGACTTTATAAGCAGGTAATCAATTCGAGCTTGTTGCAATATAAAAACGGAGAATTTACTATGAATAAGAATGCAGGTGAGACATTGACAAGCACTTATCGTGATTTCCAAAGTTTTAAATCTACTTATTCAGTACAGTTTAGTGTACGTTATATTTTCAATTAAGACAATATAGTATAACTGAAAATTAAAAGCAACTAATTCATAACGATTTAGTTGCTTTTTGTTTTTATTGCTGAATATCTAGTTGAGTCCCATTACAAAGAACACCTTTTATAGCTTCATCCTCATCACCACCGGATTATGATCACTATATTCCCAGTCCGGTGAGAAATAATCCAAACCTTTCAGTTCGGGCGAGTGAAGAATATAGTCAATTCTCAACAGGTGCTTAAAATATTTGAAAGTATACATATATCCGTGTCCGCCGGTCTGAAAGCCGTCTTGCAATTTATCACCTTTCACGGTGTGGTAAACGTAAGAAGAAGGGAGTGAGTTGAAGTCACCGCAGACAAGAGTAGGATAGGGGGAGGCAGACACCAGTTGATTGATAAGATTAGCTTGTACTGCACGTTTCCGGAAGTTCTCATGCAGCCGTCGGCGAGCGTAAGGGCGGCACGTTTGGCTCTTTGAGAGTTGTCTTGGCGAAGTTCTTTTTCCAGTTTGCGCTTATTGCGGCTCACTTCCGTAGTTTGCAGGTGATTATTAAACAGACGGATCATACGACCGTTGACTTCAATATCACACCAGAGACTACAATTACCGGAGTTGGGATAAATAATCAGATGCTCCTTTTTGATAGAATAACGGCTGAAAACGGCAAGTTGTAAAAGATGTTGTCCTCGGGAGAAGAAGGAATATAATGATAAGCCAGTCAGACAACGCAGTACATAGACTGTCGACGCCAAACTCATCATCAATACCGAACTCTTGAAAACAGAGAATGTCCGCTTTCAGATTTCTCATCTGTGCAGCGATCTCCTTACATGAATACCCGGTGTGTTCGCGGTTGAACCCGTCAACGTTGTAAGTGGCTACGGTCAACACTCCGGGAGTATATGCGTTAACTTTGACTGTCGGTTTGGAAGCCGGATCGAGAAGCGGGAATTGGAGAACACAGTTGATGTAACCCCAATTACTGAATATGGCAATTAGCGGAATGAAAACCCAGCATCGCCAACGAATCGTCCAATAAACAGCAGACGCCAGATTGACCAACAAAAGTATCGGTAGTCCCAAACCGATAAAAGGCATAAACTTGAAACTGTCCGGTGAAGCAGTACCGTTAAATGCTCCTGCTATTGTGACACCCGCCAGGATACACGATAAAAGAATAGAGATGTAGTAAAATAGTCTATAAAAGGCTTTCATCTTTCCTTGGTTATGTTTATATCACTCTTGTATTTTATTATTTAATTCTGGAGACAGCCATTTATTGAGCATTTTTTTCAATTCCGACTGCACGATCGGCTTGGATATGAAATCACTACATCCCGCTTCTTTGGCAGCTTTCTGGTCTTGCGGATAAGCGTATGCACTTTGAACAACAATAGGAACGGTGGCAGACAGTTCGCGAATGATTTTCGTAGCTTCCAGTCCGTCCAGATTCGGCATTTTGATATCCATTAAGATGAGGTCAGGTTTCACTTCATCATACATTATGACGGCTTCCATACCGTCGTGTGCATGAACCAACCGATAATTCTTGCCAAGGATAGCATTCAGCAAATCATAGTTACTGTCCGTGTCTTCGGCAATCAAGATGCAGGCTTGTTTCTCAGGAATTTGTTCCTGTGGTGTTTCATTGGAGGGTTGTTCAGTCAGGTCAGAAGGTTGAGAAGACTGCGAAAGTTGTGAGGACTGCGAAGACAGTGAAGATTGCATACCTTCTGTTGTGTCCGCAACCTTCTTTATAATATTATAAGGCAACGTAAAATTAAACGTCGTTCCTACTCCAAATTCAGAGTTGACGGTAATCTTTCCACCCAGTCGTTCAACGATCGACTTACAGATAGACAATCCCAATCCCGTGCCTGCGCATGATTATTCAGCTTGGCAAAACGTTCGAACACACGTCCCACCTTTTCCGGTTCGATGCCTGTGCCCGTGTCGGTCACATGAAAAACGATTTGGTCGCCGACCCGTTTGTATCCATAACTAATGCTCCCTTCTTTCGTGAATTTGGCGGCATTGCCAATCAAATTAGAAATCACCTGGAACACCCGATTCTTGTCCGTTTCAATCATCAGACTTTCGTCCGAAGGCTCGTGAACGAGGCTCACGCCTACCGGCATACGGAAAATATGAGCGTCGTGTACTTCCCTGCATAAGTTGTGCAGGCTTGTAGGTCCTATGGTAAATTCGATAATTCCCGATTCAATTTTCGAAAGATCAAGAATCTCGTTGATAAGATCCAGCAGGCGACCATTATTGGACTCAACGATACCATAATACGTCTTTCTTTCCTCCTTATCATTACTTTCGGCGATAAGTTGCGAGAAGCCGACAATGGCGTTCAAAGGAGTACGAATCTCGTGACTCATGTTGGCGAGGAAAGCCGATTTTAGCTTGTCGGACATTTCCGCTTTCTCTTTTGACGATTGAAGTTCACGTTTGATCATCTCCAGTTCCGTGATATCCCATTCGATGCTGACGATGATAGGAGAGGACAATTCATCCCCGTCCACCCGGATTTTCCGTTTGTCGAGGATAATCGGTTACCGTTTTTATCCCTCCCTTCGGTCGTCCAATGCAATCCCTTTCCGGTGGTTGCCACTTGTATATCCTCCTGTCTCTTTTTATCGGCCACTATGGGCGGATAATAGTCAAAGTCATTCTTTCCGATCGACTCACCGACGCAGAGATCACGGTTGTACGACTCACGGTTACGGTAGAGATACCGGAAATCATTATTGATCTCCTTCACCACAATTCCTGCAGCAGATTATTGATAGTAGTATCCATAATCAAGTTGAGTCGCTTTGATTTGCGCCTCATACCGGGATTCGTTCGGAAATATCATGTGCAAACGACCAGTAACTTTCTTCTCCGGAATCATTGGTCACATTATACATTGTGCCTTCGTATGCCAGAATATCCCTGTTGATTTTCGAAGGATGATGAGCGATAAAATTGCTGCTTCCGCCGTGCATGATGTCCTTACAACGTTCGTTCCACGCTTTCTGCTAGGCATATCTGCGGCAATATCATAAATTTTCAGTTTACAGATATCCACATTCTCGCAAATCCCGTGATTGTGGAGAAAACGCCGGTTGGCAAAGATGATCGTACCGTCCTCTCTGGCGGCAAAGATACTCTCCTTGGCGTTGTTGATAGCGTGCGTCAGCGTATTGATATCGTTTCTGCGGCGTTGGATATCGGTGATATTCTGGATATATCCCTCGATCGTAAGGCTGCCGTCCGGGAGTTCCTCACGCAGATAAGCCTGGATACGCATATAATATATCTCTCCGTTCACCTGTACGCGGTAGCTGATACTGTCCGTATTGAACCTCTCCAGATTTCTAAGTTTCCAGTTGATAAACGTCTGCCGGTCTTCTTCAACGATATACTCCCTGTATTTCTCGAAAGAAATGCTTCGTACCGTTTCTTCGCACAACACGCCGGTATGTCCCAGATAATGAAAAACGTTTTCATTCGTATTGTACACCCACTGACCGATTTGCGCCACTTTCTGTATCTCCCGCAGCGTTCGGTTCGCTTGTTCCAGTTGGCGTTTCACGTTGCTTCTTTGGGTGATGTCGCGATACTGGCAGAGCACCATGTCATCATAAGGATGCATGATACATTTAAAATAATAAACATCTTCCTTTAGTACTAGTTTGAAGTTTTTACTGACGCTCTTTTTCCCTTCAAGTACCGATTGGAAGACAGGAACAACCCTTTCCCGCGTATATTCGGGCAGGAGTTCAAATATGTTTTTTCCTAGAAGTATCTCATCCTGTAAGAACCATAGGTCACAATGAGGATCAATGTCTATGCAAACACCATTCTTGTCGACCAACAACATTGTATCGGCTGTCAGTTTCAATATCCTTTGCGCGTTATTTGTATCATGTAATGTTCTGTTCATGTCCATTCGATTAGATGATTAAGACTATTGCATCTTACAAAGATAACAAAAGATTTGATTATTTGTTTTTATTTTTCTGCCCGCTTCGCTTTTTCCCAAGTCCCGCTCCCTCTTTTCTTCTTCAGATAGCGGATTCCTCTCAAGACATTTATATTCATAAAGAGGAAGTAATAGGGGATAAACAGCAATTTATTCTTTATCTGTCTGGTAGACAGATAATATCCCCAGTATCCCAGTCCGTAGAAAAACACCTGTAACACGAGCAGGACGCCGTAGAACACAGGCGAGCCGCCCGTCAGCAAAATCGCAACATTCAGCGGGAGAAGTGCGAACAATAGAAAAGGCGTGACAGACCACCTCAACACCCGGTGCGACGTGTACTGAAAACTAAGTACCCGTAGCGGAAAGGGTTCAGCAATGGGCGAACCTGCGGATTGACTGCAATCCTCCGGCAGCGATACGCACCTTCCGTTTTTCCTCCTCGCGCATATCGGCCGAACCGTTTTCAATGGCGTAAGCATTCGTACAATAAGCAATGATATACCCCTTCATCGTGATACGCAGTGAAAGGATGAAATCATCAAGCAACGTGTCCGGCTCCATTGTCTCAAACAATTCCCGCCGCACGGCAAACAGCTCTCCCGCAGCTCCCACCGCCGAATACAACCGTGCATCAAGCGCCTTCAACGTTGATTCATATTTCCAGTAAATACCTTCGCCACCGGCTGCGCCCCGTCCTTCGCTTGCACGGCAATCCGTTTTTCACCTGCCACGCAGCCCACTTTCGGATTCCGGAAAGCAAGCACAATCTCCCGGATTGCCTCCCGGTTCACCATTGTGTTCGCATCCGTAAAGACCACCAACGGGGTGTCAACCAGTGTCATGCCGCGTGTCATGGCAGCCGTCTTGCCTTGCCGTAGCGGTTGGAAGTGCACCGTTGCCTTTCCTGCCCAGCGAGTTTGCAAACGCTCGTTCGTTCCGTCATCACTGCCGTCCGTCACCCAAACAATGCGCAACTTATCCGCCGGATAATCCAGGTCCAGGCTATTCTCCATTTTCTCGTCCACTACATCTTCCTCGTTGAAAGCAGTGATGAACAGTGTCACTTCCGGCAATTCATCGTTCGATGCAGGTAATGAGTATTTCACCGGTTTCACGAAAAGTTCTTTCAGTTTGACGAGAATATAGAGCACGATTCCGTAGCCCAGATACGTGTAGAACACGACGAACAGAGCAAACCAGAAAATAACTTCGAGACAAAGAGTAAGACTTCCGTTCATAACTATATTATTATTTGTTTTTCGTATCGTTTATATTCGCCTTTTGCCAACCGTTTATTTGATTCGTTTTTTCAGTTCCTCCTTCTTTTCCGGGGTTTTACTAATTCACTTTACCACTTAAAATTAGAAGAAGAGCCATAGAGACAATATATTACTTATTTTCTTCTTTAAGCCTCATATATTCTTCCAACTGATTGGAGTATGTCCATGAATCTTATATTTAACCTTGTTTTTTATGATATAAAAGAAAGCATTCCATATCTTTTGTATCTCTTTTATTGCACTTCTGCGTGGATACATCTGTTCTACCATTTGTCGGCTCCACGGTTGGGTGAAGAAAGCAGTATACTTCTCATCGGTCGGTTGATAATAAATTCTATATCATCTTTCCATTCACACCGGTTCAGCATCAAGTCTCCTTCGGTGAGCCATAACAATTTATAGGTCAGTGATTGATAAGGAAGATAATTGAGAAATAATTCACCATAATTATTTTCATAGTTTCCCGGCATTCTCGACTTCTCAAAAAGAATCAGTTTGTTGTCCAGGTGGAGAATAATCCATTTATGTGATTTCTTGGGGAAAAGAAATTCTCCCAGCAGACTGGGCGTTTCCATATACCCCCTTTGGGCAACTCTGCATTGTTCGCGGATAAACTCGGCAGGATTTTCCGCGTGCTCAAGTACCTGGTTACAAATAACATAATCAAATTCTTTATCTTTAAAGGGGAGAGCTTCTCCATTCGCATTAATAAACTGCTGATGTGGATAAATCTTCAGATTCCCGCATCTATGGTAGTTAGAGTCTACAAATAAGTCCACAAGCACGTTTGAACGAAACGTAGGGCTGTGTCCCGGCCCCACTTCCAACACCTTGTCTTTCTTGCCTATTTTCAGGTTATCTCTATCGTAAGGAGTACGCGTTATCATAATAGCATTTGTTTTATTTGTTTTTTATCAGATTATTATCTTCGTCTTTATATTCATTTTTCCTGGTAAACATACTGCCTGCTCCTTTGAACGCTTTGACTAGTCTCGTTTTGAAACTATTAAAGAGCGAACCGTCGTTATTTAGAGTGCCATATCCTGTCATGACCCTGGCTTTTCCGGAATGGATAAAGACCAATTTTCCATAAGGCTTCATTGCCAAAGCCAGTGACCCGTCCTCGCCTCGGATAATATCTGTCCGGAAACCGAATTTTCTGCCCAGCTCGGTGTTAACCCCGAACGTCATTCCCCGTACACAAGTTCCGGACGCTGTATCGACTGAATACGCAAATGAAGATCCCTCAATGCTTCGTACCACCACAGTCCCGTGGCGGAATGGCGTTCATCGGGAATAAAACTCCACAGGCTGAACGTGCAAGCCACTCCCGGCTTCATCAGTTGCTTTACGTGCGTCTTTATATAACGGGAAGGATATATCGTATCAGTATCGATGCAGATATGATACTTTCCTTTAGCCTGATTAAGTCCGCATTGGCGGGCGTGTCCGGGGCCCTTCTTGGTTTCATTGAAATAAGTCACTCCCAGCTGTTGCATCACCGCTTCCGTGCGGTCTGTGGAGTTGTTGTTGACCGCTAAGATTTCTATCGGGAAATCACATTCATTGTCGCAAAGCGACCACAAACAACTCAACAAACGCGTTTCCTCGTTATGGCAAATGAGAACAACCGAAGCCAGCGGTTGCTTGTTTTCGGATAACTTCCGCAACTTTTTCTTCACAAAACCGACCACCTCCGGCGGTGCCGAAGCAAATGGCTGCTCGTAAACCTGCAAATATTTCGAATACCATTTCATAATCAATTCTTTAAAGTGAGGCTTTCAAACAACTGTTTCCATTGTTCGGCAATCTGCTCTATCTTGAAACGTTCCACGTCAATTCGGGCTTGTTGTCCCATTTTCCGGCGTATTTCGTCATTCTCTATCAAGTAACATATTTTTTCTGCCAGCATTTCTATATTTCCGTTTTCTACCAGCAAGCCATTCTTACCGTCGTCAATAATGTCGCGTGGCCCGCACGGGCAAGTGAAAGAAACAGGGGGAACACCGCACGACATCGCTTCGGTAATGACCATTCCGAATCCCTCATAGCGCGAGGAAAGCACAAAGATAGAACTCCGGCAGTAGTTCCGGATAATGTCGGGTGTTTGCTCCTCAAGATAAAGCGTATCCAAGTGATATTTGTCTTTTAGGGCAAGAAAATCGCTCCTGTCTCCTCCGCCATATATTCTTAAATTCCAATCAGGATGCTTTTGGGCTACGATTCTCCATGTTTCTATTAATAAGTCGAATCCTTTTTGGTACGCATATCTCCCTACTGCAATAACCTCCTTAGCCGTGCAGTCCGACGTTTGCTCCGGATAGAAAGGCAGCGGGTTGTAGATGACGGTGGTATTATCCAGATAAGATGAGAAATTCTTCCGGTCCTCTTCCGTCAGGATAATAAACTTAGACAATTGTTTTACTTGCCGATCCAACTGCTTCATCCAAAGTCTGGAAAGTCTGCTTTTGATGAATCCGGTATTTTTGGCTTCTGCAAGATCTCTGAAATTCGACTTGTTGACATGGATTTCTCCTATTTTCACGCTGCCGTCGTGGATAGAGTTTATAAAGTTAATTTCCCTTCTGAGCATGGATACGGTGATGTCCGGCCGTATTTCAAACAAACACTTCGTGAGGCGTTTTTTGTATAAACGCTGTTTGCAGGCATAGATGAATAACTTCTTGTACAGAGGTTTGTTCCATAGCTCGTTGAAATTAATATCCAGATGAATCAAATGTACTTTAGGCGATAAGGCGTAAAAAGGTTCCAGCCCTTTGCCGTCTGTCAGGATGATGTATATGTCATATCCTAGTTTCTCGGCAAAATAGTTGGCTTTTATGGTAAGTACCCGTTCCATTCCCCCCGGTATATAAAGCGAAGGAAGGCAATAGACTATTTTAATTTTTTTATTCATCAACCATTGTTTGTTATTTATTGGGGAATACTATTCTAGTGATCCGAATCCGGCTTCTTTGATAACTTTTTGCATTTGTGCCTTCCATGATAGCGGATAGACGGATTCTCTGATCTCAAGCGGCGTCATGGTCAGCGCACGTTGAAATTCGACCAGTCCCATGATGTCAACTGGTGATTCGTCTGCGGGAGCTTTCCATACATACGGTGCGGAGTCGAAATCATCATCATTTTCCGAATAGGTGAACGCTAATCCACGTGCGGCATATTCGCGGTTTTTCAGCGTTTTAATATGAGCTATGCCACTCCGGTGACGCCCTAAACTGCCAATGGCAAAATCTGCTTTTTCAAATTGTGCGTCCAGTTCTTCGCTGTGGAGAGGTCCGTGCAGAATCACGTAAGGCTCCAGATGATTGTCGCGGATGACAGGCAGGATTTCTCCCTGTTCGCGTTCGCCGGTCAGAGGTCCTACGATGTGAAAATAGACTTTGTAATCCGGATTTGTCCGGTAGTATTCGGCCAGTCCGTTAACCAGTCGGTCGAACCCATGCCAGTAGTGCACTTCTGCCACGCCGATTAAGTGCAGTTCATGTGAAGTGTTGTTCCGGTTCTGCTTCAGCGGGATAGCGTCAAAATCTATTCCGTTGGAGATGCGTATCGTTTTCCCTCCGAAGATCCTGCCGGCATTAGAGAAAGTGACGATACCGTCCAGGATCTTGGCCAACGAATGGCGGAAGCAACGGTCGACGGCCAGACTGAGTTTCATAGACCGGGTGATGTATTCCTGGTCATACGGGTAGGTCGGTATTTCCATGACAACCTTTGCGCCGATACTTTTCAGATGTTTCACCAGCCGCAGCGTGAAAGGGTTGGCGTTGTGGGCCGACCGGATGTAGACAAATTCTATTTTTTCGCGGCGTGCATATTTGATAATGGGGGCGTAGTAGATGCGTTTCCACACTTTCGCTGTGTTCCTGTCCCGAAATCGGCAATGACTTCGTTGTCTATCATCAAACGGCGTTCGCAATGAGGGGTGATGTCATAATAACACAAGCGGGCATCCACTCCACATTCTTTGAGAGCTTTTACCTGATAATGTATTTTCTTACTAATTCCATTTGCTTTATCGAAGCCATGGAAGATAAGGAACAAGGCTTTCATTCGTTTTTAAAGTCTCTGTATATTGTTTATTCTGTCTTTTTATTTCCCTTTTCTCGTCATGCCGCGCACTTTTCCGATAATGTCAAATTCGTGCGTAGCCTGTATATATCCTCCAAAGATAATAAAACTAATAATACCTTTAGCAATAATTGTCACAAAAATATTCATTCCCTCCATTGCGTACTGCACGGGAATGAGGGCCAACACCATTAATCCGCTTACAGCAAGCGGAGAAATAAGCTGACGTACGAACGGCCGGAGGTTCCGCCGGAAAGTCACCCGGTACATCTGCCAATAACATTGCACGAAGTTGATAGTGAACGTCGTTACGATACAACCCGCTATTGCTGTAAGTGTGCCGAAGTAGAAAATTCCGAGCACTATTCCCGCCACATTGAGAGTAGACGAGAACAGGCCGCAGATGAAAAGGCTCCGTGTGTCACCTGCTGCCTGAAAGATAGAACCCGATGAGGACAATATGATCTGAATTCCTACCGAAAGCGCCAGTATCCGGAATACAGCTACGAGGGTAACCACTGATTACCGAAAATAATGAGTGTCACTTCTTCCGCAGTGAAAAAGAGCAACACGCTGAGCGGCAGTCCGATGAAGGCGAGGAAGCGGATGATCCGTTCGTAGGACGTTGCCAGTTTCATCTTGTCATCCTGAAAATCACTGAAGATAGGGTGCATCACCGGAGTGACCACTTGTGTGATATTCTGCAAGGGAAGCATCATGAGGCGGTAGGACTTCTCGTAATATCCGAGGTCGGACATTCCCATATGTTTGCCGATCAGCAGTTTGTCTAAATTCCTGCTGAAATAACAGATGACATTGAATAGAAACTGGTAGACGGAATAAGAGAAGATCTTCCGAATGGATGATAGCCCTAACGTCATGCGTAGATGTTGGGGATAGCGGTGGAATGAGATAATATAAATCAATATGCTCGACACGATCGGGTGATGAGTAAAGCATACAGTCCCGCTCCGCTCAATGCGGCAATGACAGCTCCGGTGCCGGCGGTGATTTGAATGACAAAGCTGCGGATAGCAATGAATTTGAACTCCTTGTTTTTGTAAAACAAGGCTCCCGGCACGATATTGACCGATGCAAAGAACAGGTTGATAGATAACAACTGGCAAAGAGTGCGTAATATAGGCTGTCGTAATAGGCGGAAATGGGCCATGAGGCTATAAAAAAGAGCAGGGCGACCGCTATGCCTGTCCAAAACGTGAACGAGTAGATGTTGGTCAGGTCGTCTTGGGTGAGAGCCTTGTTCTGTATAATGGCGGGAGACAATCCCATATCTGTGAAAATGGCGAAAAAAGAAATGATGACCGTAGCAATGGCCACTATTCCGAAATCATCCGGCGAAAGCAGTCGTGCCAGAATACCGGCCACAACCAGTGAGATAATGATTCCGCTGTATTTGGCTATGGCTGTATAGAATACTCCCGAAAAAAGTTGCTGTTTAATATTGTTCGTCACTTTGTTTTTTCTTTAATTAGGTACTCCAGATAACTTTCCCACTGTTTGATAATGGCGGGCAGTTTTATTGATTCGGCTATCTCTAATGATACTTTTCCCATTTGGATTAACCGTTCCGAGGGAAGTTCCGTTATTTTAGTCATGGCTTCCGCCAGTTCTTCTATGTTTCCGTTTGAAAACATGAAGTGGTTGTCTTTCTCCTTGAGGAGTTCTTTTACAAAGGGAAGGTCGGAGGCTATGACAGGGAGGCTGTGCTCATGGCTTCTGCCAGGACGAGCCCGAATCCTTCCCACCGTGAACTCAGTATATATACGCTTGCCGAGGCGTAATGTTTTTGTATTTGTCGGGTGAAGGGAGAAATTGTTACCCTGTTTTCCAGCTTGTGGCGGGCTATTTGTTTCAGTAATGCAGGTTTCTCAGGGCCTTCACCGACAATTTCCAGTGTCCATTCCTTGTTGTCACGTGCAAAGATAGCAAACGCTTCAATAAGGATGTCAAAACCTTTTGTCAGATGTGACATCCTTCCTACCGAGAGGAAACGTTTGTATGCCGGACTTCCTTCTCCCTCCGGTGTCAACGAAAGGGGGTTGTATATGGCGATAGGAAAGAGGTTCAGCTCTCGTTCGTACAGTCTGCGGTCGTAATTGGTGAGCACGATGATTCCGTCCAGTTTCGTCATTTCATGTCGGAACTGATTTTTCTGCTCATATAGATAGAACCCCGGAGTGTTAAAGAAAGCGTTAAAAGAGGTGTGCATCCAGCCTACTACCCGGCGGCTTTCAGCCGGTGGCGGATACTGGCCAGTTGGAGTGACAGAAAAGCGTGCACTCCAACGATTATGTCGTAGTTCTCATTGTTTAATTCACCGATGAGAACTTTCCGTTGTGTGTGTGGGAATGAGCTATATCCATACCATTGTGAGGTGATAGGGATTTGTGGTATGATTCTTTTTTTGTATAAATAACTGTATGTTTTGCAGGGCAAATATTCCATTTTCCGATAGGGGGGAGGCTGATGTAGCGGAAACGAATATTCCTTTGTCCCAGTTCATACATATTGAGATCTTCTTGTTCCGGTTTGTCCAGGGTCAGTATCGTCACTTCGTGTTTGGCAGAGATTGCTCCGGCTATCACTGCCAAAATACGCTGTACTCCTCCAACACTGAATACAGAGTCACAATAGAAGCATATCTTTATCATTTGGATTTTTTTATTCTTTACTGTTAATAGTGGGCTCAACTCTTTGTCTCAATCAGTTGAATTGATGCCTGTCTGCCAATTCTTCGTAGAGTTCGGCGTATTGTTTCCCAACTTTGTTTATACCCATGTTTCCTATCGCATACGCGTAGTTCGCTTCCCCTTTTCCCCGGGCAGACAGATGTCGTGCCTCTTTCAGTGCTCGGATTATGTCCTGTTTTTTATCGGAACGGAAAACCGGATTACCCGTATTTCTCAATAATTCGCCGATATTCCCGGAATCCGGCCCGATAACGACTTTATGAAAGAGGAAGGCAAGCGGGATATTGGCTGAGTTGAGTTGTCCTTTTCGTTGAATGAATATGACATTTGAAGCGGCCATGTAGTAAGGCAGGTCGCAATTGTCGATTAGTTCGTCATTGGCACCGGCGCGTAGCTTCATCACGCGGTTGAGCAAGGACATGAGCAGGTAGTATCCGGTTTTTGAGGCCCACCGCTTGAGGAAATTTCCGCCGTAATGGTTGTGCCGTGAGAAAGGGTAGAGGCGGGGGCTAACAGTAACTTTTGTTTTTCGTTCCACGAACGGAAGGCTCCCAACACCATACGTATCTCTTCGCAGTTTCGGAATTCCCCGAAAGCAGTGACGATAAATGCTTCTTGTGGAAGTTGCAGGTATTGCCGTGCACGCTCTACGCTGATGTCCTCTTGGTAAGTATACTGATAGATGTGATGCAGGATGACGGCATTCCGGCTGTCGGGATGTTTGCCGACGAACTCCTCCAGACTGAAACGCCCCATGTGCACCACAACGTCACTTTGCGATTCGATGATGTCGTATGCCCGCCGATAACTTCGTTGGCGTAATGGGGACGCACATTGTGGCGGGTATAGACAAAATGTGTCCCTCGCGAACGGAAGAACGCGATTCGTTCTTCCAGCCGGCGGACGATGCCGGGGTCGTCGCACATCCGGCCCACCACTTCTTCGGGCCATTGGAAATGGATGATGTCATAGGTCTTGTCCGACTCCCAGAATTCCTTTGTGGAACATCGCACGTCAACACCTGTCATTCGGATAGCATCACACAATACAGGTACGAACAGATTGCCCGCATCTCCGTTTTCTCTAAAGACGATGAGCGCTGTTATCGACGAACCGCTTGTATCTTCACTGTCATTCATGTTTTTCTCTTTTGATATTGATTCGCTTTGCTGTGCTACAAAGGTATGAAAAGATATGATAACTCTCTCTTTTTTCATGCCAAAATTGCTATGAAACGGACAATAAAAAAAATGCTGAACGGTTCTGTTTCTTCTATCAGCTTGATAATTTCTTTCGTAAGAGGGATTTTTTTCTCTTTTATATATTGTCCAAAGAAGACACAGACTTGTGTGTATTTGAGGGCACTGATGATACAGGGATTCGGTTGGAACCAACGGTGGAAAGTAGATGTGTCGATATTAAGATGTACACATAAGTCCATGACGGTCAAATGGCACGTCTCAAGTAATTTCTTTATTAACAAAATTTTTTTGTTATAAATCTGATTTACTATTTTGTTCTCTTCTTGCTCCGTTAGCGTGTAGTTACGTTTTTGTTTCATTGTCTGTATAAATAATTAGAATTAATGGTGCAAGTTCTGATAAAAAAAGATATGTTGTGTTGCGTTTATGCGACATACGGAATAAAAAAAAATATTCACCTTTGCCTCCGTTTCTGTTAGAAGCTGAAATATAGGTAAATAACTACGATAATGAAGAAAGATCAGTATTTTAATTTGGAGGTAAATTTGTTGAATGACGACAATATTGCCGGTATGATGTTGGAGTTGGGAGCGGCAAACGCTCTCGGAGTTTATGTGATGTTGCTGTTGCATTTGCGCACGAAGGACAATTACGAAGCGTCATGCAGACCGCTGCCGTTGAAGCCTTGGCCAAACGCTATGATGTGGATGTGGATTGATAGGGAGGATACTCCGCGAGTTCGATCTTTTTGAGGTGGATGAGGAACGCCAAATGTTTCGCGCTCCTTATCTGGACAGGGTGATGAAAACATTGGAGGAAAAATGGCGGATAAATGCCGAAAACGGCAAAAAAGGCGGTCGTCCGAGAAAGACTAAAAAACGCGCTGAAACGCCCGCCGGCAAAGGCGGAAAACCGAATGAAACCCAAGAGAAGAGAGGAGAAGAGAACAAGAGTATTGTTCCTGTTGTGAACAACAGCAGCAATACAGCGGGCGAGGTGCCGGGAGATGCTGCTGTTGCTGCTGCTACGAGTGGGAAGGTGGCTGCTGAGGGTAAGAAAGTGGCTGCTGAGAGGTGCAAGGCATCTGTTGAAGGTCGAAAAGCGGTTGCTGCGAGTAAAAAGGCTGTTGGCGGGATGAAGATTGTTTCGGTGGACGAAGCCGGAGAGATTCCGTTGCAGCGAGTACTTCCGTGGGAGAAGTTGGTGGATCAGCTTGCCGCTTCCCGGTCGTACATGGAGTTGGCAGGTCAGCACTCGGGACTGGGGAAGCTGTTTCTCGAGCATCAGCAGCAGGTTATCGAACTTTTCAAACAGCATATTCTGCTCTACGGAAAAGGAGGTGAATTGCTGTTTCTTGAGGATGTCCGACGTTATTTTTCCAACTATGTCGCACCGGGGTCTACTACCTGCCGGATGTTGCGTGAAACGTTATTGTCGGTACTTCAGAAGGCGGGAAGCACAGCCGACAATCGTTTTGAAACTCTTTCAAACGGTCGGAGGATGTACCTGGGACACCTTATCCCGGACGATGCACCGCTGCGTCCGGATGCAGCCGCAGTGTGGGACGATGTGCGGAAGAAGTGGGGACATTAACCCCGGCTGTCAACGGACGTGAGGAGGGGGATCACACCTGTTTAACTCACGCTTTGCACTGGCTTTGCCCACGTTGCACATTGGCTTTGCCCACGCTTCGTGATAGCTTCGCCCACGCTTCGTGATAGCTCCGCGATAGTCCTCCGCTCACACTTTGCATCGTCCTCCGTCCCTACCTCTTTTGGATGCTTGCCTCCTAGTCGATAGTATTCCCATTCCCCTCCTTCGGGGGAGGTTGTGTAAAAAGTAAGAATCAAGTGTTCTTTGACATATTGTATAAAAAGGATTTTATATCTTTGCTCTGCTAACAATAGGATTAATTTTATGGGCTATATTCAACCTTTTGATCGTAATCAA
>ENA-OQCK01000334-OQCK01000334.1-human-gut-metagenome-genome-assembly--contig:-NODE-334-length-27228-cov-8.676285_pt1 | contig 27228 bp, 30 predicted proteins | sample MGYA00242498_ERZ504578 | MGnify/ENA primary metagenome ERZ504578 (study PRJEB26092, sample SAMD00036229) | human gut metagenome | host: Homo sapiens | study: EMG produced TPA metagenomics assembly of...
CAGCAAACAGCTATCAAACAGAGAATTGCTGTTTTTTTCTCTCGAATTTGGAAGCGAGACGCACTTGGGTACGGAATAATCGATTCTCCGGGACTTCAGATTACAAGTTGTCAAAAAGACAAATGGGGCACTTGTATCTATAGTTCCTCTGCTATTTCCCGATAACCATCGGGGGAGAGACGGTTAATGTATAATTTATGCCTTGTCAGGTGAATGACTTACGGCTTGTCAAGTGAATAACTTACGGCTGGGGGTAGCCGTAAGCTTACGAGTCTGGAAGTGGTTAGTTATTCACTTGGGAAGCCTTTCTCAAGTGAGTTGGCCTGTTGATTAACAGGATATAAGACCGCGATTTATATGGCAATGGTTATCCCATGATCTCATCTGTTGGCCGACTTCGATATTTCTGTAGGTCGACTTGTCTTAGGTTGCCGGCTGAAATGAAATATATATGAGCCTGAAGATACCCCCACTGATTATCGGGTGAGCCGAATTTTCTTCTGATAAGGCATTGGAGACAAGACTTATAGGCAATAAAAAACCTACAAATCAGCGATTTGTAGGTTTTTGTCCACTTACTCTCTTGTTTTGTTCAGTAGGTTCTGCGGAAAGACAGGGATTCGAACCCCGGGAACCTCTCGGTTCAACGGTTTTCAAGACCGCCGCAATCGACCACTCTGCCATCTTTCCAATATGTTTTGCGATCAAACGTTTCGTTTAATTGCTTTGCAAAGGTAGTCATTCTTTTGGAATATACAAGAGTCTTATGCGCTTTTTTTCTTTTTGTTTATTCTTTTCTTTTAAGAATAGAATGTGTGGGAATCCCCTTTTTATTGCTATTTTTGTAGCAAATAATTTATCAATCAAGTAAAAGGTTTCTATATGAGAAAGTTGAAAAATTTATGGCTGGTTTCGGTTGTGCTGCTATTAGTAAGCTGCTCGATGTCCGCTAAATCAGATAAATCAAGTGAGGCTGGTACCGCTCCAAGGGAGAGGTCGTTACTTTGAACAAGGCAGAGTTCCTGCAAAAGGTATTCAATTACGAGAAGAACGCTACGAAATGGGTATATGAAGGTGATAAGCCTTGTATCATCGATTTTTATGCGGACTGGTGTGGTCCCTGCAAGCAAGTGGCTCCTATTTTAAGGGATTTGGCTATCCTGTATAAGAATGATATCGTAGTTTATAAGGTAAATGTGGATAAGGAAAAGGAGTTGGCTGCCGCTTTCGGTATACAAAGTATTCCTACGTTCTTGTTTATCCCTAAGGAAGGACAGCCTCAGATATCGATGGGAGCTCTTCCCCGTGAGGAGTTTGTGAAACAGATCGATACTTTCTTGTTGAAGAAGAAGTAACACGACTTAGTTAATCATCATTTATAGATCGGAAAGCCGTAGAATTTTAGATTTTACGGCTTTTTTAATTGGGAGGGATGCTTTATGAAAGTAGGAATTATCAGATGTATGCAAACAGAGGATTTTTGCCCCGGTACTACTGATTTTAGGATGATCCGTGAGAAAAAGGGAGCCTTTGAGGGCGTAGAGGAAGATATTGAGATCATCGGGTTTATCAATTGCGGAGGTTGTCCCGGAAAAAAGGCCGTATTAAGGGCGAGGGAGTTGGTGAATAGAGGGGCGGATAGTATCGCTTTTGCTTCCTGTATCCAAAAAGGGACGCCGATAGGTTATGCCTGTCCTTTCGCCAAAAGGATGAAGGATGTTATCCAGAACGATTTAGGCGATGGCATCCGGCTGATCGATTATACGCATTAGGAAGATCCGGTAGCTGGTGGAAAAGGCATAAAAAAGAGGGCATTGAAAAATGTCCTCTTTTTTATTTTGGCATCGCACGAATTATTCAGCGCTTTCAGTTGCCGGAGCTTCTTCAGCGGGAGCCGCTGCGGCTGCTTCCTCAGCTTGCTTAGCAGCTTCAGCTGCTGCCAATTCTGCTTTCTTTTTAGCTACGATTTCTGCTTTTGCCTTATTAGCTTCCTTCTCAGCCTCAAGACGTGCTTTAGCTTCTGCTCTAGCTGCTTCGCTGTCTTTTTCTTTGATAGCTTGTACGGAAGCTTGTTTGTTCTTCAACCAAGCTTGGAATTTCTCCTCAGCTGCGGCTTCGTCGAACGCACCCTTCTTAACACCTTCCAATAAATGCTTTTTCAAGCAAACGCCTTCGCGAGAAGGATGTTACGAGTTGTGTCTGTAGGTTGAGCACCTACTTGTAACCAATACAAAGCTCTTTCGAAGTTCAAATCTACTGTAGCAGGATTAGTGTTCGGATTATAAGAACCTATCCTTTCAATAAATCTTCCATCACGTGGAGCCCTGCTGTCTGCGATCACGATTTGGTAGAAGGCGTAACCTTTACGACCGTGTCTTTGCAATCTAATTTTTGTTGCCATGTTTGAATAATTAATTTAAGCTGTTTGTATTAGCGGGTGCAAAGATAGGGCTTTCTGTTTATAAAACAAGCGTTTTGTTGGAAAATATGTGGATGCTTCTGCTTTTTTTTAAGGTAGTTTAAGGGATTAGTCCCTTATGAAATTGGTTGCCGACACCGTCGGCAATAATGTTGACGCTGTCGGAAATATTGCTGACGGCGTCGAAAATATTGTCGACGGCATCGGCAACCAATTTCTTCCTAGTCTTGCCCCGGAAAGATCGTATGAAATCTCCTGTACATCCCTAATGAAAGGGATTTTTCTTATCTTCGCGGCTTCATTATATTAATGTATTAAAATAAACATATGATTTCAGTTGACGGACTAACAGTAGAGTTTGGTGGAAGCGCCCTTTTCTCGGATGTTTCTTTTGTGATTAACGAGAAAGATCGTATCGCCTTGATGGGTAAGAACGGTGCCGGTAAATCTACCTTGTTGAAGATATTGGCCGGCGTGCGGGAGCCAAGCCGTGGAAAAGTGTCCGCCCCTAAAGATACCGTGATCGCTTATTTGCCGCAGCATTTGATGACGGAGGATGGCCGTACCGTTTTCGAGGAGACGGCGCAGGCTTTCGCCCATCTGCACGAGATGGAGGCGGAGATCGCCGAATTGAATAAGCAACTGGAGACTCGTACGGACTATGAGTCGGATAGTTATATGGAGCTGATCGAGCGGGTCTCTACCTTGAGCGAGAAATTCTATTCCATAGAGGAGATCAATTACGACGCGATATAGAGAAAACCTTGTTGGGACTGGGTTTCAAACGGGAGGATTTCGACCGGCAAACCAGTGAATTCAGCGGTGGCTGGCGTATGCGTATCGAGCTGGCGAAACTACTGTTGAAGAAACCGGATGTCCTTTTGCTGGACGAGCCGACGAATCACTTGGATATCGAGTCTATCCAGTGGTTGGAGGATTTCTTGATCGATAACGGTCAGGCCGTAGTGGTGATCAGCCACGACCGTGCGTTCGTGGATCATATCACGACTCGTACGATCGAGGTGACGATGGGCCGGATTTATGATTATAAGGTAAACTATAGCCAATACTTGCAATTACGGAAGGAACGTCGTGAGCAACAACAGAAGGCTTATGACGAGCAACAGAAGATGATCGCCGAGACGAGAGAGTTCATCGAGCGTTTCAAGGGCACGTACTCCAAGACCTTGCAGGTGCAGAGCCGTGTGAAGATGCTGGAGAAACTGGAGATCTTGGAGGTGGATGAGGAAGATACCTCGGCTTTGCGCTTGAAGTTCCCGCCTTCACCCCGCTCAGGCTCCTATCCGGTGACGATCGAGAATGTCTCGAAAGCGTATGGCGATCATACGGTTTTTCGGAACGCAAATCTGATGATCGAGCGAGGGGATAAGATCGCTTTTGTCGGGAAGAATGGCGAGGGTAAGTCTACCTTGGTGAAGTGTATCATGAAAGAGATCGAGCACGAGGGAACGTTGACGCTGGGGCATAACGTGATGATCGGTTATTTTGCCCAGAACCAAGCCTCCCTGCTGGATGAGAATCTTACGGTTTTCCAGACGATAGACGATGTGGCGCAAGGCGATATCCGTAATAAGATCAAGGATCTGCTGGGTGCGTTCATGTTTGGCGGCGAGAACTCGGCGAAGAAGGTGAAGGTGCTTTCCGGTGGCGAGCGCACACGTCTGGCCATGATTAAGCTATTATTGGAGCCTGTGAACTTGCTGATTCTGGATGAGCCGACAAACCATCTGGATATGAAGACGAAGGATATCTTGAAGCAGGCGTTGCTTGACTTTGACGGGACGTTGATCGTCGTATCCCACGACCGTGATTTCTTGGATGGGCTGGTCTCTAAGGTCTATGAGTTCGGAAACCAAAAAGTGACGGAGCATTTGGAAGGCATCTATGAGTTTATGCAGCGCAAGAAGATGGAGAATCTGCGTGAGCTTGAGCGGAAGAATTAAATCCTCCACCCAAGCGTCAGCATAATATCATACGTGGAGCTATCTATATCTTTATGATACTTATAATGGGTACGGCGGGAGAAATAACGATTTCGCAACGCAATATTCCATTTATGCTTGGACATATAGGCTAAGGTGGTGGAAAATACCGTTAAACGTGCGTTGCCGGCATCGCCTTGTACGTTTAACTTTGTAGGGTCCACCGCATTCCAGTCTATATCCGGCTCGTATCCTTTCCATGTGAAGATATGGTAGTTCTCCAAATCGATCAAGAACGCCCAGCGTTTATCGTAGGCCAATCCGGTAAACGCTTTCACGCTATAACCGCTTCCCAGATTATAATCTCTCTCTTCCAGCCGGAGGTAATCGGAGATGCTTGCGCCCAAGGCGACTCCTGTTCCGTATAATTCGGCGTAAACATCTACCTTATTGTCCGGCGTGCCTCTTTTGTAATAGATCAATCCACCACCGACCGCCGCCGCTTCCGATATGCGGTAGGGAGCTACCGTTTGGGAACTATTGGATTTTAACTCGGAATCATAGTAGTCGAAATGCTGAAAGATTCCAGCGGCCAGACTACGAGGGCCTTTACTCCAGACCTGTTTCCCCCAGATAGCCCCAACAGCGTTGACTTGGCTGATGAGTGGCTGGCTCGAAAAGAAATCGAACCCGGCCTTCAACTGAAACCATTCATAGGGCGAATAGAAATCGTCATTGAAAGGATCTCCATAATCCAACCTGAAGGATACGTGCATGCTCGTAGTGCCATGCTTGGAACCTTCCTGCTCGGCAAGGAAGCGGGGGCCGACACCCACGATGAAGTTCACGGGAACCGAGGTGTAGGCACGTCCTTTGGAGCTGCTGTGTTTCCAAGCTTCTCCCGTGATGATACGATTGATCGCCCGCATCGGAGATATCAAACCGGATAAAATCTCCCGTCCTACACGCTCCGCCCCGTAGGAACGGTTGTCGATGAATAAGTCAGAGAGCCGGTAGGTAATCTCACCTAATTCTATACCGCCGAAAGAGGTGGCAAGCATGTCATTGATGGAGGGCGGTTCCGTTTCCATAAAGAATTCCCACATTAAGCTGCCTCCCGCCGCGAATGGAATGGATTGCCAGAAATTCAGTCCGTTGCTACGGGCCGCGTTGAAATATAACGATCCGTGATAGGGATGGGCCACCAGATTGGTAGAGAACTTATCCGTGTCCCAAACAGGCCCCGTCTTGAAGTTTTGCTTAATCGTATGTCCGTTTATCTTCGCGAAATCCTCGTTCATTAAGAAACGGTCGAAAGTCCAGACGGCCATGTTCATTCCGAATACCTCGCTTGCTGCCAACCAAGGGCGGCGTGGAATGAAAAGGGCCGTGTCGCTCACGTAATTGCGGGCATCCATCTGAGGGAAGTGTTGCCCCCACATCCATTGGCTGGATAGCAGACAGATCAACCCGATCAACATGCATTTTTTCATCCTCATCTAACTCAATTCTCTTTTGTAAATAAAAATCAATAGGTTACGGTTATAACCACTCCGCAAACTTATATATAATAAACATTAAGGGATTCGTTTGGTTTAAATTATTGTTAGGTATTCTTTCTATAAATGCTGTTATTTGCGAACTATTCCGTATTTTTGCGAAAAAAACAAAATGATAGATTTTATCACCTTTTGTGACTATACAGGGACCTTTGCGTTTGCTATAAGTGGCATAAGATTGGCTTCTGCGAAACAATTTGATTGGTTTGGCGCCTATGTGGTGGGTGTCGTGACCGCTGTAGGAGGAGGTACGATTCGTGATATTTTATTGAATGCGGTGCCTTTTTGGATGGAACAAGCCTCTTATTTGATTGTCTCGGCCTTGGCTTTGTTGTTCGTTATCGCTTTCCGAAAATACGTGATCCGTTTGAACAATACATTTTTTATATTCGATGCTATCGGATTGGGGTTGTTTGTGGTGGTAGGTATCGCCAAGACCTTGGATTTCGGGTTTCCCATGTGGGTGGCGATCGTGATGGGAACTATAACCGGCTCGTTTGGCGGTATGATGAGGGATATATTGATTAATGAGGAGCCTTTGATATTCCGGAAAGATATTTATGCGTTGGCTTGTGTCTTTGGCGGTTTGATATATTATATATGTATGCAAACTTCTATGTCGGCGGCGATGATACAGTTCGTATCGGCGTTGAGCGTGTTCCTCGCACGTATAATCGCCGTAAAATATCATATAAGTGTTCCGGTGTTGAAAGGAGAAGAATAATTTATTAACTTTGCATAATTATATGGACATGCATACTCAACAAGAAAAGGCTTCCATCCTGTTGATATATACGGGTGGGACGATAGGTATGATCGAGAATCCGGAGACTGGAGTGTTAGAGTCGTTTAATTTCCAGCATTTGAAGGACAATATGCCGGAGTTGAAGAAACTGGGGTATTCGGTGGCCACGATACAGTTCGATCCTCCGATGGACTCCTCGGAGATGGGGCCGGACTCGTGGATGAAGATCGTGAAAATCATCGCCGATAATTATCAGAAATACGACGGCTTCGTGGTACTGCATGGCACGGATACAATGTCGTATACGGCATCGGCATTGAGTTTTATGCTCGAGAACCTGAGTAAGCCGGTGATCCTTACGGGATCGCAATTACCGATCGGGATGTTGCGTACCGATGGGAAGGAGAACTTGATTACGGCGATCGAGATAGCGGCTGCCAAGGAGAACGGCTTACCGTTGGTCCCGGAGGTCTGTATCTTTTTTGAGAATGATTTATTGAGGGGGAATCGTACGAGTAAGATAAACGCAGATAATTTTAACGCGTTCCGTTCGTACAATTACCCGGCTTTGGCTCATGCGGGTATCTATATTAAGTATGATCTGCCGCAGGTATATCATCCGGTATCGCGTAAGCCGCTGAAGCCGCATTATTTGTTGGACCGAAATATCGCTATACTAAAACTATTCCCCGGAATTTCTCCGCAAGTAGTGGAAAGTATCCTGAATATCCCGGGTCTGAAAGGCGTGGTGATGGAAACATTCGGAAGCGGAAACGCTCCGTGCGAGGAATGGTTCTTGAATATGTTGAAGGAGGCTGTAGACCGTGGTATCGTCATCGTGAATGTTACTCAGTGTAGGGCCGGAAGTGTGGAGATGCACCGTTATGAGACGGGGCACAAATTGTTGGAGGCAGGCGTGACGAGCGGCTTCGATAGTACGACGGAGAGCGCCGTGACGAAGCTAATGTTCCTCTTCGGCCATGGGCTGACACCCGACGAGGTGAAGGAGCATATGAACTGCTCGTTGATCGGGGAGGTATCGATCCCTGAGACGTTCCGCCCCTAGTGTATACTATGTAAAACAGAAAAAAAGCAGTGTTGCGGAATAGGAGAGTATGAAACTATCATTCTGAGTTTAGCGAGTGGGAGCAGTGGGAACTGCTATTATTTGGGGACTTCGGAATTCGGTATGCTGATTGACGCAGGTATCGGAATCCGGACCATAAAGAAAGTATTGAAGGACCGGTCGATCGATTTTACCAAGATCGTGGCCGTGTTGATTACCCACGATCATGCGGATCATATCAAGACGGTCGGGTATTTGGGCGAGAAGCTTTGCATTCCTGTCTATGCGACAGCCGACGTGCACCGGGGGATTGATAAGAGCCGGTATGTGGAGGAGACCTTATGTGTCTCTCGCAAGGTTATAGAAAAAGAAGTTCCATTCCTTATCCGTGATTTCCGTATCACGCTTTCGAGGTGCCTCACGATAGTACTGATAATGTGGGGTACCATATCGAGTATGGTAATCATAAATTCACTTTCGCTACCGACGTAGGCCATATCACGGACACGGTGGGGAAATATATCTGCATGGCGAACCATTTAATATTGGAAGCGAACTATGATGAGGAGATGCTTCGTTTCGGTACATATCCCGCTTTCTTGAAAGAGCGGGTGGCGAGCCCCACCGGGCATTTGAGTAATAGGGAGGCCGCAGAGTTCTTGGCGACCCATTATAATACCGGTTTGAAGAATATCTGGCTTTGCATCTCAGCCGGGACAATAACCATCCCGAACTGGCCTATAAGACAGTGGATATACGTCTTTTCCAAGAGGGCATAAGGGTAGGGAAAGATGTCTCATTGGTAGCGTTGAAGCGGACTACACCCTCGGATATTTACGAGTTTGATTAAAATTTTAAGAAAAAAAGTAGTCGAAAAGTTTGCGGGGAAAAATAAAACCTCTATCTTTGCACCCGCAATCGAGAAACAAACGGTGGTTTGAAAAAGTAACGATAGCAAAACAGAATGACTTGGTAGCTCAGTTGGTAGAGCAAATGACTCTTAATCATTGGGTCGAGGGTTCGAGCCCCTCCCAGGTCACTCAAACAAATAACATGTTGACTTGGTAGCTCAGCTGGTAGAGCAAATGACTCTTAATCATTGGGTCGAGGGTTCGAGCCCCTCCCAGGTCACACGATTTACTTATTGGAAAGATGGCAGAGTGGTCGATTGCGGCGGTCTTGAAAACCGTTGAACTGAGAGGTTCCCGGGGTTCGAATCCCTGTCTTTCCGCAGAGAGTCCTGTAAGGCGAAAGCTTTATGGGATTTTTTGTTTTTGAGGCGTTTGTCCGGGCACGAACGGAAAGAGGTAGTGGGCATCGCTAGAATGAGAAAGTGTATAATAATATGGAAACAGGATCATTGCGGATAAGTGATATACGGCCGGATTTTATCTATATGATGGAACAAGCCGTGAAAGCCCCATCGGGGCATAATACCCAACCTTGGTTGTTTCGTGTGCAAAAGGATAGGATACAGATTCTTCCGGATATGAGTAAGTCCCTTCCGGCCGTAGATCCGGATAACCGTGAGTTATTTATTAGCTTAGGATGTGCCACCGAGAATCTTTGCATTGCGGCTGAGGCAAAAGGATATGCTCCGCTACCGGTTTTTTCAGGATCGGGGGAGATCACCGTACTCTTGTCGGAGGCATCGATGATTAAGGAGACGAGTGGGCTTATCGAGGAAATTTCGGTCAGACAGACGAATCGAGCATATATTCCGGGGAAATGATTCCATCGGATCAATTGAGCTATTTGAGGAATACGCCTTTGGAGGAAAATATCAGTCTGCATTTGTGGTCGAAAGGAGAGTGGGAGTTCGATACGCTTTCTTCTTATATATTTGCGGGGAATAACCGGCAAATGAACGATCATCTGTTTAAACGAGAGCTGAAATCATGGATGCGTTTTAATAAGAATCATGTACGAGCTACATCGGACGGCCTGAGTTATGCGGTGTTCGGGGCGCCGAATCTTCCCCGTCTTATCTCAGAGACAATCATGGGAAGTGTCTTGAAAGCCGGCATACAAAATAGGGGAGACAAGAAGAAGCTGGACTCTTCTTCTCATTTAGCCTTGTTTGCCTTACGGACAAATACGCTACCGGAATGGTTTGCGCTAGGCCGGAGTTTGCAACGTTTTCTTTTGAGAGCTACGGAAAAGAATATCGCTTTCGCCTTTTTGAACCAGCCTTGTGAGGTGCGTGATCTTTCCGGTTTGCTGGCGAAAGACTTGTCTTTCACCAACGAGATTCCTGCCTTGATCCTCCGTCTGGGATACGCTAAGCGGAAAATGCCGTACTCACCTCGAAAGTCTTGGCGTGAGAGGCTGGTTCCGTAATGATTAAGTCAGATAGCGAGTGCCTTCGTTCATGCCAGCTTGCACGGGATATGCCAAGACGAAACTGTTTGCCTGAAGTATTTGTTGAGGTACTTGGGGATACGGGCCATGGCGGGAGCGTAGGAAAGTCCTTCCTTGCGGCTAAGGATAATCCACATCGTGTCGTCCGGTTTTATATCCCGGAAAACGATCAGGAAGTCATCCCAGTCGTTGAATTCGATATAACTGGCTTCTCCGCTTTTCTTGGCTAATAATTTCTTTAAGGCATTCAAGGTCGCTTCCGAACCGTAAAAGACTGTCGCTGCACCTGTGTTCTGGGTCACGTTTCGTAGCCGGAAGATGATTTGGTTGAAACCGATTTCTTTTTCGGCCAATTCCGGGATGATGATCAGATGCCGTCTAACGGTAGAGATGGGTTGTGCGGGCTTGTATATGAATGTACTTACACTACTTTCCGCCAATACACTTTCCACGATATGGCCTAGGAAGGCCGCCGGTATATCTTTTTCCTTGTGCAATCCCACTACCAGATCTGTGATCTCCCGCTCTTTTACCACGCTGGCGATAGCATTCGATACGCTTAAGTCATATCTTAATAAATCTTTCATCCGGGTATCCGTGGCGGCAGCGTATTGACTGCGGTCTGTAGAACCCTGCGGGATTGTTTTAACGCTTTCTCGTCTGAATGATGGTTATCTATCACTTTTAGGGCAAACAAGCCGTTCTTGTTTTGGGGAGATTTGATCGCCAAGCTGAGGTTGACTAGCTCTTCCACGGTCTCTTCATTGCTGACCGGTATCAAGATATGCTCTGATTCTTTTTTGTTTTCCTCCTTATCGGATATATCTTGGGCCGCTATGTTATGAGCGCCTTTTTGGGCGGCGAAAGAGGCGATGGTGCAAGTGACAAGTATCATTAGGATCGTACCGTTCAACACGCTCTCATTTAATAACCGGATTGGTTCCCCATTAGCGTCTGTTCCGGTGATTACGTTATATCCGACCATCACGGCGGCCAATGTAGCGGCGGCTTGTGCGTTACTTAGGCCGAAAATAACGCTTCGCTGATCCGTGGACAGATGGAAGTCTTTTGGGTCATCCAAGCGGCTATGTATTTGGCGGCCGTAGCTACGATAATCATGATAAGCCCAACTTTAATGGTCTCGAAACTGGTAAAGAACGTACGATAATCTATTAACATACCTACGCCCAACAAGAAGAATGGGATGAATATGGCATTTCCTACGAACTCTACACGATTCATCAAGGGTGAGCTTTGCGGGATAAGGCGATTTAGGCTAGTCCGGATAAGAACGCCCCGATGATCGCCTCCATACCCGCTACCTGAGCTAGGAAAGATCCCAGAAATACCATCACCAGCACGAATATATACTGTGATATATTATCGTGTACATGCTTAAAGAACCAACGCCCAATGAAAGGGAAACCGAATAATACGATTAATGCGAATATCAAGATGGAAACGCCCAGACGAATCCAAAACATATCGTTGACCTGTCCGGTGGCCATGCCGACAATGATCGTTAGGACGAGCAATGCCAAGGTATCAGTGATCATCGTTCCTCCTACGGTGATACTGACAGCTTTGTTTTTGCTGATACCCAGTTTGCTGATAATCGGATAGGCGATCAATGTATGGGAGGCGAACATACTGGCGAGTAAAACGGAGGTCAATACGTTGAATCGCAGGACCCATATTCCGACAACCGTTCCTAGGATCATCGGAATGAGGAATGTGTACATGCCGAATACTAGGCTTTTCGTACTATTTCTCTTAAAGTCCGCCATATCGATTTCCAATCCGGCGAGAAACATGATATAAAGCAATCCCGCCGTCCCGGACAAGATAATGCTGCTATCCCGTAATACGAGATTAAAGCCGTGCGGTCCGATAATTGCGCCGGCAATGATCAGTCCAAGCAGGTGAGGGATTCTCAGCTTGTTTAATAAAAGGGGAGCGGCCAGGATAATTAAAAGAATCAAGAGAAATTTTAATACCGGGTCCGCTAAGGGCAATGTGAAATCTATTGTCGAGGCTAATACCATATGCGTAATTTTTTTCGTTATAATTTGAAACAAAAATAATAAGAATTTGCGGAGATTGCAGCGTTTACGCCAACTTTGCATCTTCTTTTATAGATAACAATAAATGTGTGAGTTTTATAAGTTAAAGTATATGTAAATCTTGGGACATTAGCGTGAACCGATTATATTTGTACATACATTGCATTGAGTTTATTGTTATAAAACTAAAAAGCGTTTAAACTCTTTGCATAAAAGGGTGTCAAACATGAAAAGAGAAAAATATTTATTTAATGTAGAGGAGAAACAAATATGAAACCCATGAAATTAACATCTTTAGTGATGATGCTTCTGATCGCGTTTAGTGCCGCGGCTCAGGAGGAGTTCTTTGATGATGTGTATTTCTCTTCCAAAAACAAGAAAAAGAAAGAACAGGTTGAAGAGAAAAAGGTTGTTCAGCCGAAACAGGAGTCTAGGGCCCTGGTCGCTACAGCCAAGAGCCAAGCTTCTTCAGACAGCCGGGATGTGGATGAATATAACCGTCGTTATACATCAGTCGAGGTGGAGGAGCCTTATCGTGAGGATGATTCTGTTATCTATGAGGATAGCGATGAGAATGAGTCTTCTTCCGAGCGTCGTTCGGATACTGAATATACGGAACGTATCATTCGTTATCATTCGCCGAGTAAGATTACGATCGCCGGAGCGGATCAAGTCGATTTGTATCTGAGTGACGGATATTATGGTTACGGCTATGATACGGATTATTCGAACGGTAGCGCGAACGTGAATTTTAATATCAATGTCGGCAACGGTTGGGGCTCGCCTTGGTATACAGGTTGGTACGATCCTTGGTTCTATAGTTATAGCCTTGGTGGACTTATTCATCTCGCTTCTACGGCCCGTCTTGGGGATTCGGCTGGGGCTGGGGAGCTTTATGCCGGCTATTATAGTCCGTGGTACGATCCATGGTATGGCCCGTCTTGGGGCTGGGGTGGAGGCTATTGGGGTGGCCATTGGGGACATCACCATCATTACTATCCCGGTTACTACTCGACTCCAAGTAGACATTATTCAAACGGACGTTCCTCTTATCGAGATAATCGCTCTTATGCGAGTGGCAGAGGTTCCGGTTATACAGGTGGGCGGAGCAGTGGCTCTTCTTCCTTGAGAAATTCCGGATCGACTACAAGACCTCGTCTTCAAGTTCCTTGAGCAATGGACGTGCGGGATCTACCGTAGGGAATCTGCTATTTCCTCTGGTGCGGGGCGTCGTTCCTCTTCTTCTGTTAGAAATTCGGCAACGACAAGAAGTAGCTCGGGCATAAGTAATAGCTCGGCGAGAACAAGGATTTCCAGAAGTAGTTCTGGAGCCGCATCTTCTTCCGGACGTCAATATTCAGCTCCGGTAACACGTTCTTCTTCCAGAAGCAGTAGCGATTTCTCAAATAGTCGCTCTTCTTCCAGTCAATTTAGAAGTTCCTCTCCTTCTCGTAGTAGTTCGGTAGGTTCTTCTTCCGGTAGCTTCGGTGGAGGTCGTTCTAGTGGAGGCTCTGTTGGTGGCGGAGGTGGCCGTGCCGGTGGTGGTCGCAGGTAAAAGTGTTAGGTTGATAAAATTAGAGATACGATGAAAAGGATAGGAATTATAATGTCGGTGCTTGCCCTGTGTGGCGGCACCGCTTTTTCGCAGTCACAGTTGGATGCCTTTAAGTATTCCCAGACGGAGTTGAATGGTACGGCTCGTTATTTAGGAATGGGTGGTGCTTTTGGTGCGTTAGGTGGTGATATTTCCGCTATGAATACGAACCCGGCAGGCTTGGCGATTTATAAAAGCTCGGAGGTGGTTACGACATTGAGTTTGTCTTCGGCCTCCGCGAAGACCGATTGGCTTGGTTCGAAGGTGGACAACAGCCGTACGAAGGTGAGTTTCGATAATATCGCTTACGTAGGATATTTCCCGACAGCGAATGATGAGGGTATCGTGAGCTGGAACGTTGGTTTCTCTTATAATCGCTTGAAGAATTATAACCGGAACTATACGATGGCTACAGGAGGTGATTTGAATACTTCTCTTTCTGATTATGTGCCATGCGTGCGGCAGGAATTCCTAGCGGACTGTTAGGGGAGGGTAAAGACTATAACCCTTATAATAACCAAGACTTAGGTGATTGGCTATCTATTCTAGGATACAATGCCGGTTATATGGATTCATATAACGATAATGATAAAGAGTATTATAGTGCGTTTGGAGATAATAATGCGGATGGGCAATGGAGTCCATATTTATTGCAAGGAGGTCAATTAAAAGTTTCAGAGCGAGGTTCCGTAGATCAATATGACTTGGCTTTCGGTATAAATATATCGGAACTTGTGATGCTTGGCGCTACGGTTGCGATTACGGATTTGAACTATCGATATCAGTCATCGTATGATGAGGAATTTACGAACGGCAATAATTTATACTTAGATAATTACTTGGATACGGATGGTACCGGGTATTCATTTAATGTGGGTGCTATCGTTCGTCCTACTGATTTTCTTCGTTTGGGTGTAGCTTATAATTCACCTACGTGGTATAAGATGACAGATCGTTATTATGGTGAGGCCGGTTCTTATCTGACCTTTATGGATAAAGGGGAGATGAAAGAGCGTAAACTAGATGCCGCTACCCCTAATAATGCTTATTATGACTATGAATTCCGTTCTCCGGATAAATGGATCTTTAGTGCCGCCGCAATCTTGGGTACGACCGCTTTGATAAGCGTTGATTACGAGTTGATGAATTATAAGAATATGCGTATGTATCAAACGGATGGTAGCAGTAACGTGTATACTAACCAAGATATAACGGATAATTTCAAATCAATGAATACGATCCGTGTAGGTGCGGAGGTAAAGGTTACTCCTCAATTTGCCGTAAGAGCAGGTGTCGCCTACAGCGATAGTCCGATCAAGGATAAACTGAAGAATGGAGAGAAAGAGGTCTTTACGGTTGGTACGATTCCTAATTATACGATCGATAAAGGGGTCATGAATTATACGGTAGGTATCGGTTATCGCTTCACCCCGAACTTCTATACGGACTTGGCTTGTGTATTCCGTACGCATAAGGAAGATGTTTATGCGTTCTCTAATATGTTTGCGGGAGATGATCCGAAGCCATTCCTCGAAGCCCAACCTGCCACGATGAAAACAAACACGACTCGTGTAGCTTTGACATTGGGATACAAGTTCTAATATACATATATTTTAGATCAGTAAAGTCCCCTGTTCGTACGTTAAAGGTGCGGGCAGGGGACATTCTTTTTATAATTTGAAATAAAATGTTTGTTGGTTTAAAATATTTTTCGTTCTTTTGCTTTCATAAATAACATTGTATAACAGTTAAACCCCATCGCCTATAGCATAAACATTACTCGAATAAACTAAAAATGTGAAAGTAATGAAGACTTTAAAAATGATGACCGACGAGGAATTGGTTGTCCTTTATGCAGAAGGTAATAATGCCGCTTTCGATATTTTATTAAATCGATACAAAAGTAGCATTCATTCTTACATTTATTTCATAGTACGTAACAAAGAGCTTACGGAGGATATCTTTCAAGAGACCTTCGTGAAGGTTATCATGACTATAAAACAAGGTCGCTATACCGAGAACGGCAAGTTTAAGGCATGGATTACTCGTATTGCCCATAACTTGATTATCGATAATTTCCGTCAGGAACGTAGCGAAAACACGATCTCGAATGATGAGGTGGAAATCGACTTATTTAATAATATCAAGCTTTGCGATGGTACGATAGAGGATAATATCGTGCGCCATCAAGTATTGTCTGACGTGAAGAAATTGGTAAAGCATTTGCCGGATAACCAGCGTGAAGTGTTGGAGATGCGTTACTATCAAGACCTTAGTTTTAAGGAAATCGCCGATATCACGGGGGTTAGCATCAATACGGCCTTAGGGCGTATGCGTTACGCTATCTTGAATATGCGCCGTATGGCCGATGAGAACCGTATCGAGCTATCTATGGTGTAAAATAATTTTCTTTCCATGCAATAAGTCTTAGGTCCCTACGTTTTATTAGCAAACAAGATAAAAATAAAGGTGCCTATGAGGAAGCTTTCTACGCAATGCATGGATGATTTGGAGAAAAAAATGAAAAGTGCCCCGGAGGCGAAAAGTTCGCCTCGGAAGCAAACGATGGATTTCTTGAAACAGTTTGCGAGGCTTATCAAGCGGAACCGGCTGTACGTCCGGAGCTCTGCGGGTATGTGTTGAACTAAGAATTACGGAAAGAGAATCTATATTATTAGGTTCTCTTTCTTTTTTTGTGTACTTTTGTAAAAACAAAAGACAAGATTATGAAGCATTTGATAGCGCCTTCTCTGCTTTCCGCTAATTTTCTGGATTTGCGGAAGGAGGTGGAGATGATAAATAAAAGTGACGCCGATTGGTTGCATCTGGATATTATGGATGGGGTATTCGTGCCGAATATCTCGTTTGGTTTCCCGGTACTTAACGCATTAAAGTCTATATGCCAGAAGCCGATGGATGTACACTTGATGATCGTGGAGCCCCAGAAGTTTATCCCTGAGGTCGCGGCTACGGGAGCCTATATGATGAACGTGCATTATGAGGCATGTACCATTTGCATCGGACGGTAGCGGCTATTAAGGAAACGGGCATGAAAGCGGGTGTTACCTTGAATCCGCATACGCCCATCTGCTTATTAGAAGATATTATCCAAGATGTGGACATGGTTTTATTGATGTCCGTGAATCCGGGATTTGGTGGTCAACGCTTCATTGAGCATTCCGTAGATAAGGTGGCCCGTTTACGAGAAATGATAGACCGGAAGGGATTGAGTACTATGATCGAGGTAGATGGCGGGGTGAATTTAGAGACGGGGAAGCGCTTGGTTGACGCCGGTGCCAATGTGTTAGTCGCCGGTAACTTCGTATTCAAATCTCCAGATCCGATACAAACAATTAAAGACTTGAAAGCTTTGTAGAACACATTAATATATCACCAAAACCTAACTATCATGATTGAGGAAATACAAAAGCGGCGTTTTGTACGGCCGCTTTTTTTATGGATAACCGGAATTTTATGCTATGCGTTTTTACCTACCTCTTTGCTCTTATATGTTTTAGGGGTTTTATCTGCTCTGGTTTTTCTTTTTCTGGGGTTCTCGTGGGGGCGAGGGCATGCTGAGTTGCAATACGATTCCCGTTGGATATGGGGAGCTATAGTCTCTGTTTTGATTGTATGTTTGGCGGTTGAGGTCTGTTGGTATAGTGACCGGCGTATAGCGTTTGTAAATGAACCGGCTTCTTCTTTAGACTTATTGGCTAGCGAGGTCCAATATTCTTTGGTAAATACGTTTGATCGCTTACGCTTGTCTGACGAGGAGAAATCAATTTTGGCAACATTGACATTGGGATATAAGAAAGCGATGAGCCGGGATACGAAAAGGCGCTTCTCTTTGGCGGGCGTGTCTCATATATTAGCGGTGAGCGGTTTTCATGTTGCCGTGATTTGTGGATTCTTATCTTTCTTTTGCTCGTTTATGCCTAGATGGGGGATAGGACGTTGGATTCGTTATATCATTCTGGTGGGAAGTCTTTGGGGGTTTGTCTTTATCACAGGATTAGCGCCCTCGGCGGTACGGGCCGCCTTGATGCTGTCTTTATATTTAACAGGAAGGGTGCTTAGGCGTTTTACGGATGGATATAATACATTGGCCGCCGCCGCTTTCTGCATGTTGGCCTATAATCCGTATTATCTGTTTGATGTCGGTTTTCAGTTAAGCTATTTGGCCGTGTTTTTTATTTTATTCCTAGTGCCTCGTTTCAAGGAATGGATAGTGGTGAGAAATCCTTTGTTGGCCATGCCTTGGGAATGGATTACGGTGTCTATAGCTGCGCAGATAGGGACTGCTTTGCTCTGTTTTTATTATTTTGGACAATTTTCGACAGTTTTCTTGTTTACGAATCTACCGGTCACTCTCTTGGCTATGTTTTTGATTCCTTTTGCCTTTTTGTGGTTAGGCTATCCGGTGGATTTCTATGGATATGACTGGATACAGAAGATCGTAGAAGGGCTGGTTCATGGCATGGTAAGGTAGTGGATGTGTTTAGCGTTATGCCTTATGCGACGATTACGGGTCGTTTTAGCTTCTTTGAGATGCTAGGAGGTTATGGTTTTCTTGTTTTATGCTTGATATATATGAAGATACGGGAACCAAAAGTTTTGTTGGCCGCCTTAACCCTTTTGTTAATAATATCAGTAAAGATCCTTATTGAACTTTTTTTGATAGCCGGAAACTAAAAAAGTCGTACCTTTGGGGTGAAAACAAAAAGATTATATGATCACTAAAATCATTCAAGAAGAGAAGATTCAGAAAGCCAAAAAATATGTAGAGAAAGGCGAGAGTTTTGTTATCGTGACGCATGTCTCACCAGACGGCGACGCATTAGGTTCATCCCTTGGTTTATATCATTTCCTATCCGCTTACGGTAAGGATAATGTAGCGGTAGTGGTACCGAACGCATTTCCCTCTTTTTATAGATGGATGCCGGGCGCTAAGGATGTCGTGATACATGAGAAATATCCGGATTTCGCCGAGAAATTGATCAAGGAAGCAGATGTTATTTTCTGCCTCGATTTCAATGAACCCAAACGTATCGAGAAACTGGCTCCGGCGGTGATCGCCTCAGAAGGCCGCAAGGTGATGATTGATCATCATTTGAACCCCGCGGATTTTTGCCGTGTGACGATGTCGTATCCGGAGATGTCTTCTACCAGTGAGATGATCTTCCGTTTTATTTGTCGTATGGGGATGTTCGATTTATTGAATCGGGATGCCGCCGCTTGTATCTATACGGGTATGATGACGGATACGGGATCGTTCACCTATAATTCGAATAAACCGGAGATTTATACGATCGTCAGCGAATTGATCAAGAAGGGGATTGATAAGGATTTGATCTATCGTAAGGTGAATCAGGTCTATTCCGAGTGCCGTTTACGTATGATGGGATATGTGTTGTATGAGAAGATGAGGGTCTATCCGGAACAACAGGCGGCTCTTATCACGTTATCGAAAGAGGAACTGGATCGTTTTCAGTACCAGACTGGAGATACGGAAGGTTTCGTGAACTTGCCGTTAAGCATAGAGAACGTAAGCTTTAGTGTCTTTATTCGTGAGGACAGCGATTACATAAAGGTATCGCTTCGCTCCGTGGGCGATTTTCCTTGCAATCAGTTTGCTTCTACTTATTTCAACGGAGGTGGACATAAAAATGCGTCCGGAGGTGAGTTCTATGGCTCTTTATCTGAGGCCGTAGCCGTGTTTGAGAAAGGTTTACAGGAATTTAATCCTAATAAATCAGAAGATTTAGGCAAACATGCGTAAGGTTTGACGAAGATTATTTACATTTGCGATTCATTCAATTAAAGACTAACAAATGAAGAAAGGTTTTAATATCCTGTTGATTCTGTGTGCCGCATTAGTTGCTATCTCTTGTAGCAAGACAAAGTCGTACACGGATATGTTGAAAGATGAGAAAAAGGCAATCGAGCGTTTTATCGATGATAAGGGCCTTGAGATCTTAGATGATTTTCCTGCTGATAGCGTATTTAAGGAAAATCAGTTTGTGCTCTTGGATAATGGTGTCTATTTGAATATTATTGATAAGGGAAGCGATCAGAGAGCGGTGCAATATAAGACGAAAATGTTGTACCGTTGTAAGATGAGTTACTTCATGGATTCTACTATTGTCGCTATTGAGAACTATGGCCCGCATAGTAATGGAACTTCTCCTATCGCTTTTACATATGGGGATTATTCGAAGAATTCACCTTATGATCCCTCTTATTATTATGTAAGTGAGGGAATGCAAGAGCCTTTGAAGTATGTTGGAGATCGGGCTAAAGTGAAAATGATAGTGCCTTTCAAAAGAGGAGCCTATAATGATCAATCAAACGGTCAACCTGTATATTACGAAATTCTAGAATATATATTTGAAGAAAACTTATGACACTAATTAAATCTATTTCCGGTATTCGCGGTACAATAGGCGGTAGCCGGAAGACGGATTGAATCCGTTAGCTATTGTTAAGTTTGTAGCCGCTTATGCTACATTCATCCGAAAAAACACAAAAGTGGAGACCAATAAGATCGTTGTAGGGCGTGACGCACGTATCTCCGGTCCGATGGTAAAACAAGTCGTCCTAGGAACGCTTACCGGTATGGGATTTGATGTGGTGGATATCGATCTGGCCACGACCCCGACTACCGAATTGGCCGTAGCTATGGAAGGGGCTTGCGGAGGTATTATCCTTACCGCCAGTCATAATCCGAAGCAATGGAATGCCTTGAAGCTTTTGAATGAGAAAGGTGAGTTCTTGAATGCCGCTGAGGGGGCTGAGGTATTACGCATAGCTGCCGCCGAGGACTTCGAGTTCGCCGACGTGGATCATTTGGGCAAGGTAATCCCGAATGCGACTTATAAGCAAAAACATATCGAGAGCGTCTTGAATCTGGATCTCGTGGACGTGGAGGCTATTAAGGCCGCTAATTTCCGTGTAGCTATCGATTGCGTGAACTCCGTAGGCGGTATCGTGATCCCTGATTTATTATATGCGTTGGGCGTGAAGGAAATCTTCAAGCTGCATTGCGCTCCTCATGGAAACTTCTCTCATAATCCGGAACCCATTCCGGAAAACTTGACTGAGATCTCCGATTTGATGGGACATGCGAAAGCGGATGTTGGCTTCGTAGTAGATCCGGACGTAGACCGTTTGGCGATTATCTGCGAGAATGGCGAGATGTTCAACGAGGAATACACTTTGGTCGCTGTCAGTGATTACGTATTAAGCCATACTCCGGGTAATACGGTAAGTAACCTGAGCTCAAGCCGTGCGCTTCGCGACGTTACCCGTGCTCATGGCTGCGAATATAATGCCGCCGCTGTAGGCGAGGTGAACGTGGTTGCCAAGATGAAGGCTACGAATGCGTGATCGGTGGTGAGGGCAACGGTGGAGTGATCTATCCGGCCAGCCATTACGGACGCGACGCTTTGGTAGGTATCGCCTTGTTCTTGACTCATCTGGCAAAGAAGAAGATGAAGACGAGCGAGTTGAAGGCTTCCTATCCTCCGTATTTTATCTCCAAGCAAAAAGTCCAGTTAACGCCGGAGATCGACGTGGACGCTATCTTAGCGAAAGTAAAAGAGAAGTTCTCTCAATATGATATTACGGATATCGACGGCGTGAAGATCGATTTCCCGGATAAATGGTTCATTTGCGTAAAAGCAATACGGAACCGATCATCCGTATCTACTCTGAGGCCCATACGATGGAGGAAGCCGAGGAATTAGGCGGTCAATTAATACAGATCATCAACGAGATGTGTAAATAACACCCTTTCGGGGCGTTTTAAAATATTGGGTTCAGTCTTCAGCCGAGGTAAGCTATTTATACTCTGTTGATTTGACTGAACCCTTTTCTTTTGGATAATTCTCGGTTCGTGTAATGAATAAACTAATAAAGGTAATCTTATTTCTAATTGTCGGGATGGTTCAAGCCTTCGCATGGGGAGGGCTGAGAGGGGACACGTTGGCCAAGGAGCTGGATGAAGCTGTCTTGAATAGATCTTTTTATCTTCAGCAACGGGAGCAACGGATCACGCAGCTAAAGGACATGTTTCTCTTGAGCAAGATATCGTTGTGGCAGGAATATGAGATCAACCACCAATTATACGAGGAATTCAAGAAAATACAACAAGACTCGGCCATCTATTACATAAAGCGGAATATGGAGATAGCGTCATTTATGAAGGATACGGCACGCATCTATACTTCCCGCTTACGGCTGGCTACGCTTTATGCTTTCTCCGGGATGTACCGTGAGTCGGAAAGTCTGTTGCGAAGCATAGACCGTGAGTTGCTGTCTAAAGAGCAGAAACAGGATTTCTATGAGGCTTATTATTCGTTTTTCTCTTATTACAGTACGAATCTGGATTCTTTTGAATATAGGAAACAACTTGATTTATACAAGGATTCGTTATTGTCTGTCTTAGATACGGCCTCTTATCGGTATAAGATAAATCTGGCGCAGAAATATTTGGCTCACGGACAGGCGAGGTCTGCGGAGAAGGTGCTCATCCCTTTATTGGAGAAAGAGGAGCGGTATAACCCGAATTTCGCGATGATCACTTATCTGCTGGGAGATGTTTATGATATGGATGGGCGTATCGATCTCGCCCGAGACTATTATACCTTGTCGGTTATCGCCGATATCAAGAGGGCCTTCTTGGATAGTGGTTCTATCCAAAAGCTGGCGTTGAATTATTATGAAAGTGGTGATCTATCCAATGCCCTTAAATATGCGCAGCTAGCTATAGAAGGTGCCGTTACTTGCAATATACAGTTCCGCATGAATGAGATCTCTAAATTCTATCCTATCATTAATGCTTCCTATCAGGCACGGGAAGCTCAGGGCAAAAGGCGATTGATGACTTATTTCTTGTTGATCAGCCTATTGACGCTCTTTCTGATCCTTTCTCTTGCCTATGTGTATAGGCAGATGCGGAAGATCTCAGCGATACGAGAAGAGTTGGTTAATACCAATGCCTGTTTGGTAAAGTTGAATGGAGAGATAAGCGAGACGAATAATTTATTGCAAGAGCGAAATATACAGCTATCGGAGTCAAACCATATCAAGGAGGAATACATCGCTCATTTCCTCGATCTCTGCTCCACCTATATTAATAAACTGGAGGATTACCAGAAATCGCTACAGAAGAAGGCGATGAATAAACAGTTGGACGAGTTATTCAAGATGCTCCGTTCGACCCGTATGGTGGAGAATGAGGTGGAAACGCTTTATGTCAACTTCGATCGAATCTTTCTTGGATTATATCCTACGTTTGTCAAGGACTTCAACGCTTTGTTGCAGCCCGAGGAACGTATCGTCTTGAAATCGGAGGATCTGTTGAATAAGGAACTTCGTATATTCGCCTTGATGCGGTTGGGAGTTACGGATAGCGTAAGGATAGCCGCTTTTCTTCGTTGCTCGTTGAGTACGATCTATAACTACCGGACCAAGGTACGTAATAAGGCGTTAGTGCCTCGTGATGAGTTTGAAGGTTGGGTGATGAGGATCGGGGTTAACCGGAATCCGTTATAATCAATCTACATTTTTTAGGATAGTGATCTTTATTAACTGATTTGTATTTAATAGGATAGCGGATCGTACTGTCTACATTTTTATATCAATCTTCTTTTTGCTTCTTATTCCCGGATACATTCGCGGCATAACTTTTAAAAAGAGATGCATGAAGATTAAATTAATGATTGCCGCCGTGATCGCCTGTTTGGTGTTCACGGGATTTACGAAAGAGAACGTATCCGATACGGTCGATCACAACGCATGGAAGACATCCGGTGTCGTGGTCATACAAAATGATGTCCTTACGTTGGCCGGTTCCACGCCCGTGCTTTGTTGAACGATGGCAAAGGCTATACGAACTTCGAGTTAGATATGGATGTACGTACCACGACCGGTGGCAAAGGTTATATTGGTATCCATACGGACGCTACGGATCGTAAAGGATACCGTATCGCCTTGAACAACGATCGGGAAGATCCGGTTTGGTGGCGGATGACGGGTAGCTTGGTGTCGGTCCGGAACCTGACGAAGAGTTTCGTGAAAGAGAACGAATGGTTCAAGATGAATATCCGGGTAGAAGGACGGCTTGTCCGGGTGCGGATTAATGGTGAGACTGTCGTAGAATATATAGAGCCTTCCAAACCTTTCCGTTTGAAGGAGAACGCTAAAGCATTGTTATCCCAAGGTACGATCTCGCTGGTGGGTACGGGACGTGGAAATCTTCAGTTTAAGAATATCTCTTTAGAGGCGTTTAGCGCGAAAGGAATAGACATTCCCGCTCAATGGGCGAATGCCGTGGATGAGCAGACGGACGAGATTATTCGTTTGCATCAAGAGGACTTCCCCGTGCTTGATTATCATGTTCATTTAAAAGGTGGATTGACGAAGGAAGTAGCCGCACGGCAGTCACGCCAGACGGGTGTTAATTATGGCTTGGCTATCAATTGTGGCATCGGCTTCTCGATCACGAACGATACGGAGTTGTATAATTATCTGGAGACCATGCGTACCCAACCCTTTATCTTGGCTATGCAAGCGGAAGGACGTGAGTGGGTAACAACCTTTTCGGAGGCGGCCCGCAACAGCTTTGACTATGTGTTTACCGATGCCATGACGTTTCTGGATCATAAGGGGCGGCGTACGCACCTATGGGTAAACAAGGAAGTGATTATCGACGATGAGCAAGCATATATGGATATGATGTTGGATCGTATCTGTTCTGTCTTGGAAGAGCCGGTCGATATGTACGTGAATTCCTGTTTCCTTCCCGATGCGATGAGTGACCGATATGATATGTTTTGGACAGAAGAGCGTATCGACCGTTTCGTGAATGCCTTGGCAAAAAGTGGAAAGGCTTTGGAGATAAACGAGCTTTATCATATTCCGAATAAAGCGATCATTCAGAAAGCGAAAGCCGCAGGTGTAAAGTTCACGTTCGGTTCCAACAATATCACGCCGGAGGTAGGAACGCTCGATTATTGTATCCGTATGAAAAAGGAATGCGGTTTGACGGCGCAAGATATGTATAAACCACACATTAATATATAAGATTAGTTTTAAGGTCTGAACAAACATTAGATTTAAGGTAGAGGTATTAGTGCTTTAGGCAAAGATTGTTAGGTTTCGAGGTAAGATACATATGGAGTTACAGTTATAATATAATAGGTCGATTACTATAGGACAAAACATCTTATTTACTATATATAAAGATAATCATATATAGTTACATTCCACAAACCACGACGTGAACTGTACAGACCACGACGTGAATTATACAAACCATGCTGTGGTCTGTACGATTCACGCCGTAGTTTGTAGAATGTAACTGTATCTTACGAAGAATAAACAGGCTCTTGAATAACTATTCTAGCTGAAGTGTAGCGTTTTTATCTTATAGGAAAATAGCGGTGAATTCCTTTTCGAAATTCGGGGTGAATGCGCCTTTCCCCAGATTCTCCTTGATCTCCTCGATCGGCCAGAAACGCCCTCCGTCCAGTTCCTCGGGATCGGGGGTGATGGGGCCATCGTAAGTGGTCCGGAAGCTGTTTACCAATTCCTTCTCTATGGAAGACTCGAATATATAACGTTTGATGAAGACAGGCGTGAAATCGGTAATGCCCAATTCCTCACGAACCTCACGGCGCAGGGCCTCTTCCACGCTTTCTCCATAATCAATATGCCCACCTACGGCCGTGTCCCATTTTCCCGGTTGTATATCCTTGTTCATGGAACGTTTTTGGAGATATAGATCTCCATCCTTATTAAAGATATGTAAATGGATTACGGGATGCAGCAACTTACTTCCGCTATGACATTCCTTGCGAGTAGCCTTTCCGATCGTCTCACCTTCCTCGTTTACCAGAGGAAACCATTCTGTTCTCATATTTTAAATAGACTTTAATTTACTGATAACCGTACCTAACTCCTCATCCGTTAAATTATTTCCATACGTAGCGTAATCCAAGCGGAACGTACATCCATTCTTGTATTCGGAGCAACCATAAGCGGTTTTGCCCCGGAGGATAGAGCCTTTGTGACAGATGGGGCAAACGGGCTTTTCCGTTGATGGAAGCTCCAATTCAGGAGTAGCCTCTGCTTTCTCTTTCTCTTTCTTAGTACGAGGCTTACGAGGTTTCTTTTCCTTTTTCTCCTTGGGTTCGTCTTTGGGAGTTTCTTTAGCTGCTTTAGACGTATCCTCAATCGTGATCGTTCGCCGGGTTTGGTCGGAAAGGACGTTTATGACGACCTCGTTTACCATCTGCTTCAACTCATCCAGAAAAGTACGGGCCTCATAAGTTCCCCGCTCGATCTGGCGAAGCTTCTTCTCCCAAAGACCCGTCAACTCCGCGCTTTTCAGCAGTTCCTCATGGATCGTGCCGATCAATTCCGCGCCGGTAGCGGTGGGATAAAGATTCTTACGTTCCTTTCGTATATAATTACGCTTAAATAAAGTCTCGATGATCGCCGCACGGGTAGAAGGACGGCCGATGCCGTTTTCCTTTAAGGCATCCCGCAGCTCGTCATTATCCACTAATTTACCGGCGGTTTCCATCGCCCGCAATAAAGTAGCTTCTGTATAAGGTTTCGGAGGCTGGGTCCAAGTCTCTTTCAAGATCGGTTTATGCGGGCCACTTTCTCCTTTCACGAAATCGGGCAATACGCTTCTTCCTCGGTAGGTTCAGCCTCCGGATCTTTCTGCTCGGCTCCGAATACGACACGCCAACCCGGTTTGAGGATTTGCTTTCCAGTCACCTTGAATTCTACCTTATCCACTTGACCCAAGACCGTAGTGGTCGATATCTCGCAATCCGGATAAAAGGCGGCAATAAAACGACGGGCTACCAAATCGTACACCTTCCGTTCCGTATCCGTAAGATTGCGGGCGGGGACTCCGGTAGATGATCGCATGGTGATCGGTAACCTTCGAGTTATCAAACACTTTCTTGCTCTTCGGCAATTTCTGATTCATTAAAGGAGCGGTAAGCTCCGTATAATCCACCAACCCTTTCAAGGTATTGGGAACTTTCGGATAAATATCATCACTAAGGAAAGTCGTGTCTACACGTGGGTAGGTTGTCACCTTCTTCTCGTAGAGCGATTGGATCAGCTTTAGGGTATCGTCCGCCGTAAACGCGAATTTCTTATTACATTCCACCTGCAACGAGGTCAAGTCGAATAGGCGAGGGGCGAATTCCTTCCCTTTCTTCTCGGTGATACTGGTAACGGTAAAATCCTGTTCCTTTACCTTCTCCAGAAAAGCCTCACCTTCCTCTTTCTTCGTGAACTTACCTTTCGTGGCGGAGAAAGTCGTATTCCTGTAAATGGTCTTTAATTCCCAATAGGGTTCCGGCTTGAAATTGTCGATCTCGGCTTGCCGGTTTACGATCAAGCGAGCGTCGGGGTTTGCACACGGCCGATCGATAATACCTGCCGGTTCT
>ENA-OQCK01000336-OQCK01000336.1-human-gut-metagenome-genome-assembly--contig:-NODE-336-length-27148-cov-9.957218_pt1 | contig 27148 bp, 27 predicted proteins | sample MGYA00242498_ERZ504578 | MGnify/ENA primary metagenome ERZ504578 (study PRJEB26092, sample SAMD00036229) | human gut metagenome | host: Homo sapiens | study: EMG produced TPA metagenomics assembly of...
CGAATAATTTCTTCTCGACACTCAACACCCCTTTTTGTCCTTTTACCTTGTCGATCTCTTGGAAGTATTGCTCGTAAACAGCTCCCCATGCCGGCGTGTTTCCTTCCTTGCGGATCGAGAGCACGGGGTTGGCGGAACTATTTGCCGGCTCGTTCGGAAGTATCGTTTTGAGGTAACCGGTAGCGATTTCCCCTTCCGCGGTACTATAGGTCTTGCCGTCCCATGTCGCTACACAGGTGTTTTGCGTGTTCAGCCAATCGCTACCCGTGAGTAGCAAGGCGTAAATGGCGTTTACCGTGGCGGGTACGGATTCCCAGTTTTGTGTACGTTTCTGGTTTAGCAGCCATTGTTTCATCCGGTTTGTATGCTGGGTATCCGGCGCGATCTCGTTAAAGACGGACATTAATAAGCAATGCGTGTCGATCGGTGAGGTGAAATAATCACTCCCCCTGCGGTTGTTTGCCCAATACATACCTTTCTCCTCGGAGATCGTAGCGGTCTTCTTTAGCCATGTCAGGATCGCTGTCGCCACCTCCTTTTTACCGTTTCGATGCATTAACAAGGCGATTTCGCCCTTACTGATTAAGGAATATTGATTCCAGTGCTTCTCCGCTTGGTTCGTATAGAAACGGATCGCTTCCCGGGCGTCTCCCAGTTCCGGGATATCCCGGTAGGAGCTGCGGACGAATAAAAACTCTACCTGCTCCGGCGAGGGCCATGCGTTTTGCCATTTCTTATCGTATTTCAGCAAGTTCTCATAATCCGTTTGCATACTTTTGTCCAAGAACTTGAGGGCCTTCATTTGCATCTCTTTCTCCGCTTGCCCATATTGGATCGCGTTTAGCTGTACAAGCTGTGACATACCTTTCAGGATAGAAAGCGTGATCGCACGGCTTGCGGGGAAACCTTTGAACCAGCTCCATCCACCCTCTTCGTTCTGTTGTTGGATCAGTTGTTGCAAGGCCGCTTCCCGTAATCCGTCCGCACGGTTTAGATCGAACAATAAAGACAAGCGTTGTTTTTGCTCTGTCTCGTTATCGGCGGCCAGTACCCAAGGCGTCTCTTCCAAGAGTATGTTCTTCAGCTCTTGGTTCTTTTCCAAGTTTGAATAGAGGGTAGAGGCATTCCCTCCTTGGGCGGTCCATTGGCTGATCACTTTCTGGATGCGGGGATGGGCTTGGGCGATATAGGAAGCAACGTATTGCTGTAATAAGCGGCAAACCAAGATAAGATATTATCATTGTTCGGCTGTGTGATCGTCGGTAATGCCTGTACCGCGTACCAAATCGGATTCCCGGTCATCTCCAGCGTGAGACGGAATGGTGTCGCTCCCTCCGAGTTCCCGGAGATACGGATTTGTTTCTCTCCTTCCTTGAGCAAATAGAACGGGGTACTTTCCGTGATAAGCAATTGATTGGAAAGAACCGGTACGATCTGCTGCTCCCCGTCGCTTCCCTTTTCAGAGTCGCTAGGATACGTACGCCCAGCAGGCTGATCTGTTTGGGGACCGGGATCATCCAGCTTACAGTAGCGATGCTATCCGGTTGCAACTCAAACGGACGTTGTGACTTGCTCAAGCAGATAATCGGTTGGTCTGTAGCGGGATCGAATAGTTCGATGCGTACACGGCCGGATACCGCTTCCTTGGAATTGTTGATGACCTGCGTGCTGATGCTGACCTCATCCCCTTGGCGGACGAAACGAGGCAGATTCGGTAGAACCATCAAGGGTTTGCTGCTAATGACCTCTTTCGTAAGCAGACCGTATTTTAGGTCTTTGGTATTGGCCAACATCTGTAGTTTCCAAGTCGTATTACTTTCCGGCAGGGTGAAATTTACGAATACGTCTCCTTCCTCGTTCGTTTGTAAGGTCGGGTAGAAGAAGGCGGTTTCCGCGAAGTTCTGCCGGATTTGCTCCGGACTTATCGGCTGGCTGCTCTCTTTGGCGAAAGGATCGGATAGGCTGAACACGGGTTCCCCTTCCGTAGATTCCACACTAGGCTCTTCTAACACGGCGCTGTCTTCCATGATGTTCATGGATTCCGCCACTACTGGGGCTGCCGCGGATTTCAGCATGATACCACCCGTGGCGAAAGCCCGGTTGCTGGAGCCGTATCCTCGTATGACAATCTCATTGAATAGACCGAACCAATTTAAACGGTCATACTGATATTGAGGTACTTTTATATACTTGGCCTCTGTCTGGTCATATTGATAACTACGCTGGAATCCGGCTCCGGTTGAGAAACGGGGAGCTTGTAGCAAGATCGTTCGCCGCGGGGAGAAATACCAATTGAATGGTATGATTTTATCTAGCGAGGCATCATACATGCTGGTCAGTACCTCGGCGGATACGATCGTGGAGTCCGCGTCGGTGATACGGAATTTCCAGCTCTCTTTACTTCCCGGAAGTAAACGATCCCGGAAGGTTATCGGCTTGATGGTCAACTGCCGGTTGGGTAGCTGAAGCTCTACGGGTACTTGGGTAATATATAGCTCACCCTCTTTTACGAACGTAAAGGATACGATGATTCCCTCTCCATATTCCGGCTTGAACGGGATCTTAAACCGATGGTTCGCGTCGCTTAGCTTTATCAACTCGTGATGGATGCGGTTATTTCCGGCAAACCATTCATAGAGTACGTAGCGTCCTTGTCGGAGGTGCCGAATACGATTTCCGCTTCCTCCCCGGGTAAACAAGTTGTCTTCTCTTTCAGCAGCCAAGTATGGGTAAATACGGGAGGACGTTTGTCGTTCTTTCCGTATAGGATGAAATCGGACTGGTTCTTACTCTGCCGTCCTTGGCTATCTTTGGCTTCTACTAAAATACGGTAACGCCCGGAGGGCAATGGGTTGAAAATAGCCGGACTGATCTCTTTGCCACTGGTAAAGCTACCGGAAGCTACTTGCTTGCCTTCTTGATAGCTCTCTCCGCTATTCTTATCGGATCGGTTTGCGATCAGTTCTACGATCTTGAAAGTACCGGAGGTGGAAACCATCTCCCCATTGATTGTCCGGGCTTCGACTACGGCTTTTACCGAGTCTTTCTCGATTTGTGGCGGTAGGTTCGTGAATAAGACGATACTGGATTCTCCTACCGAGAAGGTGTAATTCGCCTCTTGGGTCTCTCCCTTGCTATCGGTTACGGTAGCCGATACCTCGTAGGTCTGGTATGCGGAAGCGTATGGATTCGTATCCTCCTCTTTTTGGGGACGGAAAGATACGTTGAATGTCCCATCGCCGGAAAGGGTGGTACTCCCTTCCGCAACTTGTGTCGGAGCGCTCGGACGGAAATACCTCCACAACAGGAAGGGCCTGCGTGTAATACGCCAAGTGACATCTCCGCTGGGCAGTGACACGCCGGAGAATGTAGCCGCCTTGCCTTGTATGGTAACGGAATCGCCGAAAGCGATATCTCCCTTGATCGGAGGAAGTACGCTTGGAAAGTCGGACGTTTGTATTCCTCTACATGAATATATACGCTCATCTGTCCGGTACTTAACCGGAAGACACCGCTTAGGGTCTGTTTGGGGAGGGAGAACTCTCCGTTAAAGGAACCGAACTCATTGGTCGTGACTTTCTTCTGGCTATCTCTTTCCCGTTAGCGTCGTATAAGGTCACCGTAAAAGGCTGTCCGGCCACGGCATGCGGGTCGTTCGAGTCTTTTACATAGCGAGGCCTTTGAAGAAAATGGTTTGTCCCGGACGGTAAAGCCCACGGTCCGTAAAGATTGAGACTTCTACCGGGTTCTTTTCCGGTCTGTGGCCGGAACCCATCGGATAGATATTTGTCAACATAGCGTTGGTATCTCCCGGTCTGCTGGCTTGGAACGCCAATACTTGACTGTTCGCCGGAAGCGTGGCCAAGCCTTCCCGGTCTGTCTTGACGGTACCCAGTTCTTGCAAGCTACGACGCTGACCTCCGTAATAGGTAACGATAGCCCCATCAACAGGCTTCCCGCTAAGATAGTCGGTAACCATGACCTCTTGTTTATTACCGGAAAGATTACGATAGATCGCGGCCAATCGGGTTACGCTAACCGTATTGATCGTCTTTAGCTGTTGTCCGGGTACGGTTACGACACATTCATACAATCCCGGTTGATCCATAGATATATGTAAGGTCGTATCTTGTTGCGAATAGGTGTCGGGCAGCCGCAAGGAGAATGTCTTCTCATTTACGAGTTGTCCCAAGGTGCTGCTACTTGATTTTTTTGCGGATGTATGGGCTGCCGCTTGTAAAGGTGTTTTCGAGCTTCGATAGATTTGTACGATGACTTTCTGTACATTCTTATATTCCAGCTTGATCCCCAGTTGCTGTCCCGGATAAACCGTATTGTTTGTAGATACGGATAAAGTAGGTTGTTCCAATTGTGCCAAGCGATTCTTTAAGATAGCCGTGCGAGGGTAACCGGAATACCGCTTGATACCCTCCTCGCATAGTTTCACCTCTTCCGCTTTGATAGAATCCCATTGGGTAGAGACGTAACGAAACATACTGCCGCTAACCAAATCCAATTTGGCGATTAAGATCTCGGCTGCATAGTTTTGAGAAGCTAAGTTCCTGTAAAGCTCATCCAATGCGTTCATGTAAGCCTCGAAAGACTCTTTATCCCTTTTATCCCCGTAAAGGAATCGTAGGTAATCCAATTCCGTAAGGAGGACCGATTTCATATTCGGCTCCTTATTTTGAAAGGCGATCAAGTCTTTATAGATCTGTACGGTCGGTTGGATGTCCAGTGCCCGGAAGGCAAGGAACTCATAGAGGGTCGGACGCAGGGTTTGCGAGTCCTTTCCGATCTCCAGAATATCCTTGAACTTGCTGACAGGCGTATTTTGCAATAAGGCCGTAGGTCGCAATGATAAATCGATCTCTTCCTTGATCTTATCCGTGAATAAGTTGGAAGTCCATACCCGGATATCCTCCGGGATATAACCGCTTAATTGGGTTCTTTGGTTGATGGTCCACTGGTTCCGTTGGAAGTAGTTCTGATACATCTCCGCCAGCATGGAATGTAATACCGCCACGGAAGCCGAGTCGGCTAGGCTGTTGGTGTAATTCTCCACCTCCTTGATCAGTTCCGGGACTGATCATCGTTTACCTCCATCTGTTCTTTCATTTTAAGGATAAGATTCTTGATCACCATAGGGGTATTCTTATCGTTTATAGCTTGCGTGATAACAGAACTTTTTTGTTGAGGCTGGGCGGCCCGGTATACATAATAACCGCCGAGATGCCGCAAAGTATCAGGCAGATAAAATAATTGCTCTTATCTTCATATCTTTTGGGTTTTATAAGTTTAACAATAAACCTTTCCTATATAGATACAAAGAAAGAGCAAAAAGTTGTAAAACGTACGTTAATGTTTATTTTTTGCGCACGTAGGTGATGTAGGTGTAGGGGTAAGAGTTCTTCTCGTCTGCGGGATACTCCTCACGTTCAGTCTCTTCCCAAAGGTCCCAGTTTACGACGGGAAAGAACGAGGTAGCGTCGGGAAACTCATGATGGATGCGGGTAATATACATTTTGTCGGCTATTCTCAAAGCCTGTCTGTAGACCAATGCGCCGCCAATGATGAATATCTCGTCCTCTTTCTCACATAAATCCAGAGCGGCCCCCATAGACTCGCAAGCGAAACAATTCACGAAACCAGCCTCGGGCATAGTCGTCAATACGACATTCTTCCGATTGGGCAGTGGCGCTACAGGGAGAGACTCGAATGTCTTACGTCCCATGATTACCGCATGTCCCGTGGTTAATTCCTTGAAACGCTTCATGTCTGAAGGCATGTGACATAATAATTGCTGATTCTTTCCGATCGCGCTTTTATCTGCGATTGCTGCGATGATAGAAATTGTACTCATAGACTTATTGATTTATGATTTGTAATTTATGATTTATGAATTAACTGTCAACTGTCCATCGTCAACTGCCAATTCTCAGACGGCCACTTCTCCCTTGATGTGGGGATGCGGGTCGTATCCGGTCAAATTGAAATCCTCGAACTTAAAATCGAAGATGCTCTTTACGTCTGGGTTGATCTCCATACGGGGCAACGCACGTGGCTCACGTGTCAATTGTAACTTAACTTGCTCCAAATGGTTGCTGTAGATATGGGCGTCTCCCAACGTATGAACAAAATCTCCCGCTTTAAGGCCGGTAGCTTGTGCCATCATTTGTAATAACAAGGCATAGGAGGCAATGTTGAACGGAACGCCAAGGAAAATATCCGCGCTACGTTGATACAATTGTAGGCTCAACCGTCCGTTCGCCACGTAAAACTGGAAGAAAGCGTGGCAAGGAGGCAGGTTCATGTTGTCTAAGTCCGCCACGTTCCATGCGCTTACAATGATTCGTCGTGAATCCGGGTTATGCTTGATCGTCTCCACGGCCTCGGTGATCTGGTCGATAGATCCTCCTTTATAATCCGGCCATGACCGCCATTGATAACCGTATATATGCCCAAGCTACCATCCGCATCGGCCCACTCGTTCCAGATGCGTACGCCATGATCTTGCAGATATTTTACGTTGGTATCTCCATTCAGGAACCATAACAATTCGTAGATGATAGACTTCAGATGCAGCTTCTTGGTAGTGAGTAGCGGGAATCCCTCTTCCAGATTGAACCGCATCTGATGACCGAATACGCTGATCGTTCCCGTACCCGTCCGGTCTTCTTTTCTAACCCCTCGGTAAGCACTCTATTGAGCAGCTCTAAATATTGTTTCATTACTCACTTATTACAATAGTGTGCAAATGTACAAAAGTGAATCGTATTATACTAGAATAACGGGTCAAAATATGAAATCGGTTGAGGATTCAAACGGTTTCTTCGGGTTTCCTTGGCGGTTTCTTCGGGAGGTATTAGGGGATTTGTATGAAGGTCTAGCTTATTTATCAGCTGTTGGACGATCATCTAACAGCTGTTGCATGATCTTCCAACGGCTGTTGCATGATCATCTACCAATTGGTGGATGATTAAGATGTCAAGAGGAATGGTGTAGTACTTCGAGTAGAAATCGGTAAGGATTCCCGAGAAAATGCGTAAGGATATTGGACCTCATGTGGATAGAATGCGTATCTTTGCCCGAAGAATAACATTTATTAATTTTAAAGGTAAGAGATGAAAAAACTTTGTTTTGCGGTCATGGCAATGTGTATGTTATTGTCATGCGGAGGTAAGAATGAGAAGGGGGCGGCTACGGAAGAGGCTACTCTCTCTGGTTTGATGAAGTCGGATTTTGTATCTGAGGTAGATGGTAAGCCGACTGCTTTGTATGTGTTGAAGAATAAGAAAGGGGCTGAGGCTTGCGTAACGAATTGGGGCGGACGCTTGGTTTCCGTGATGGTGCCTGATAAGAACGGTAAGATGACGGATGTTGTGCTTGGGTATGATAATATCGCTCAGTATGTAGCTTTTCCGGATAATAACTATGGTGGTTTGATCGGACGTTATGGCAACCGTATCGCGAATGGTAAGTTTACGTTGGACGGAACGGAGTATCAACTTCCACAGAATAATAACGGGCATTGCTTGCATGGAGGTCCGAAAGGATATCACGCGGTAGTTTGGGACGTGAAACAGATCGATGACCAAACCTTGGAGTTGACTTATCTATCGAAAGACGGTGAGGCAGGTTTCCCCGGTAATCTGGATATCAAGGTGATCTATAAGCTGACGGATGATAACGCCGTTGATATTAAATACGAGGCGACGACGGATAAACCTACTGTCGTGAATTTGACGAACCATAGTTATTTCAACCTTTCCGGTGTTCCCGGCTCGCAAATCATGGATCATACGATCATGATCGACGCGGATACATATAACCCGGTGGACGAGACTTTGATCCCGACCGGTATCGAACCCGTGGAAGGCACGCCGATGGATCTTCGCAAACCGGTAGTGGTAGGCGCTGATATCGACAATCCGTTTACGCAATTGGTTTACGGTGGTGGTTACGATCATAACTGGATATTGAACGCCGCCGGCGATATCAATAAGGTAGCCGCTAAAGTTGTATCTCCGACAAGCGGTATCGTTATGGAAGTTTACACCAACGAGCCGGGTCTTCAATTCTATGCCGGTAACTCAATGACGAAAGCGGGTGATAAAGGCAAGTTAGGTGTGGTTTACCCACATCGTGGCGCCCTATGTCTGGAGACTCAACATTACCCGGATAGCCCGAACCAGCCGGCATTCCCGAGCGTAGTGCTTCGTCCGGGCGAGAAATATACGAGTGAGTGTATTTATAAGTTCTCGGTAGAGTAAATAAGGAAGAAAGTTCCGGATTTGGAAATATCCACATAATGGTGAGGCGTATATACATAAATAGGATGTATATGCGCCTCTCTTTTTTACTCACGGAAGCATCTTGTTTATAGTGGAAGAATTTATCGCTAGAGAGTATACGCTATCTTTTCCCAATAGATTTTAAAAGAGAAAAATAAATCCATATGATGTATGAGAAAAAGCGTTATATTTGTATCGATAAAGTAAACTCTTATGGAAATTCAAGGGTTTATGAATCAAAGTGTGATTACGATAAGCGTTTAAGATATTATCTTTGGAACTGAAAATCGCCAAGTTTCAAGTCGGACAGAGATAATAGGCAACTAAACGCTCACGCTTGTTATATATACTGCCTAATAGTATACGTAATAAGGCGTGGGCTGTTGTTTATTATTTGTCCGATGGGTGTTTGGCGATGCCTCAGTTTCGAATAGTAGATTAACAGTTCCCACGCTTCTTTTTTGTAGCATATAGAAATACCGAACAAGGTGAACGGTCCGGTTTGAGGGAAACGTATATGGAGGTAATTAAAAAGCAACGTTTGGCTGTCTGTCGTATATTATTGGATGTAGTGGAAGGTGCGTGTGAGGTCCGTGATCCGGATCTGATCATGCGGACTCGTCATTATCCGGCACTTCAAAGGGAGATGTGTTTTGCGGATCGGGATTGGGAAGAAGCGAGAGATTTGAGTGTACTTGCCTGCTTGGTACTATCCAAGGAATTGCATTATAAGGTTAAGATGATGATCGGTTTGGTAGCTCATGACTTGTATTCAAGGGAGTCCTCGGTCTCTTATCAGCAACGCCTGTCCTTCGATGTGCTGATGAGTGCGATCGATTGGCCAGTCTCTTTTAAGGAGATCACGCTCTTTGCTCCCTCAAAATAAGTTATAGTTTGTACGTAAGACCTTGAATTCCGTTCTGCGGTTGATCTGGTCGGCGATCTCTTGCTGTTCCGGCGGCAGGGCAAGGAGGAATTCCTCGGTAAGCACATCGCCTTCTTTCAAGAAATCGAATTGTTTAGCCATCTTCTTGTTGATCGTCTTGGGAACGCTTTCTCCATATCCTTTCGCTTCCAGACGAGCCGCCTCGATACCTCCCGCTATTAGGTAATCCACGACCGATTGCGCACGGCGTTGAGCCAAACGCTCGTTATACTGGTCCGTACCTTTCCGGTCCGTGTGGGCACCCAGTTCGATCGTTACGTTCGGGTTATCGTTCAGCATCTTGATCATCTCGTCCAAAGCTTTCTTGGATTCCGGACGAAGGGTCGCTTTATCGAAATCGTAGAAAATGTTATCGATAACAACCGGCTTGCTGATCGGAGAGAGGAAGAAATCCACGATATACGTCTCGTTTTTCTCCTCGGGGCCGGTATGCAACTCGTAATTCTGGTTGAGGTAACCACGGGCGCTGGCCATCATGACATAACGGATGTCCCGTTCCAACTCGACACGATAGGTTCCGTCTTTCTTGACCGGGACTTTCACGTTCAGTCCGTCTTTTCCGACGATGCGTACGGTAGCGTCCTCGATCGGATATTCATCGACATCGTTTACGATTCCTTCGATGAAGATGGTGATCGTAGGCCGTTCAAAGGAATATATATGGTCATAGCCCCGTGCGTCGTTGCGGTTGGAGCAGAAGAAGCCCCGTTCCTCTTTTCCGGCGAAGGTGATACCGAAATCGTCTGCCATAGAGTTGATGGGAGCGCTAGGTTCTCGACCTTCCACTTTCCTGTACTGTCTTGCGTGGCCTTGAACAGATCGAGACCGCCCATTCCCGGATGTCCGTTGGACGCGAAATAAAGGGTGACGGAATCCCGGACATACGGGAACATCTCGTCTCCCGGGGTGTTGATCTCTTCTCCTAGGTTCTCCATCGGGCCGAAATCGTTTCCCGCTACCCGGGCACGGAAAATATCCTTGCCTCCGAAACCGCCCACGGCGTCGGATACGAAATACAGGTATTTGCCGTCCGGCGAGATGGAAGGATGACCGAGGGCGGTAACCGAGTCTTTTACGATCGTCGCACGGGTTCCTTTTCCCCATTTGGCGCTGCTTCGTAGATATGTAAATCTCGGCGGTACGAGGGCCTTCCGGATCTTGGGCGCAATAGGTATAATACATCGTGTTTCCATCGGGGGAGAAAGAGGGGGTTCCTTCGTCGTATTCCGTATTCACCTCGTCTTCGAGCTCTACGGGAGCTAGCCAAGCCCCTTTCTCGTCTTGCTTGACAAGGAAGAGGTTATTGTTATTTTGCCCGGTGATGGCGCTAACTTTCGCGTCTTTGTCTTTCGAGCGGGAAGAAGCGAAGTATAGTTGGTCGTATTTATCTCCGGCCAGCATCGGACTGAATTCTCCCCGGCGGGAATTGAATTTATCCATGCGTCTTACCTCGTAGCGGGTAGGGTTCTTTTTCCATCCGGGAGCTAACTCGCATCCTTGTATGCCGTTGATAGCTAATAAATTGCTAGGATCGTTCTCCATATAGATATCGTAGTTCTTGATCGCCTCCGGATAACGTCCGGTCTTCTGTAACATCTGTCCCATGCGTAGGTAGACGGTGCTATCGGGGTAATCATAGCGGATGGCGTTCATATAGGCGCTAGTCGCTTTCGCCGTATTATTGATCAACCGGTTACATTCGGCCATACGGTAAGCGATATAGCCGCGCAAATCCCTTTTCTTCGGGGATGTTTTCGTGTAAACCTTACGATAAATGGCGGCTGCCTCATAGTATTCCCCGATACGCTGCTTCTCCTCGGCATCGCTCAACTTCGCCGATTTGCAGGAATACAAGGAAGATACGATAAGCAAAAATAAAACATATATAGTAAAATGCGCTTTCATTCAATCTGGAATATATTCGTGCAAATATAACGAATTGTATGAGATCTTATTGTATGTTGAAAGAAAACAGTTACCTTTGTAGAAAACGAAACCTATTCAGATGAATCTATTAAGTAAGTCAAAAGTTGCTATGGCTATGGAAGGATTACCGGAGCATTTTTCTATGGACCAGCTTGTCGATAAGATGTCTTTTGTCGATAAGGTCTGTATTGGAATAAAAGAATCAGAAGAAGGAAAAGTGTTAACCAAATTGGAATGCCGGAATAAATTAGCGAAATGGTTGAAGTAAAATGGACTGATTTTGCGATCCAAAACCTTAATGAAATTGGAGATTATATTGAGAAGAAGAGTTATACCTCGTATGCCTCCCGAGTTGTAGGTGGATTGTTTGCGGCGGTAGATGTTTTAGAACGTTTTCCTTTGGCCGGGCGTATGGTTCCGGAGTTTCAAGATACGACTATAAGAGAGCTTATCCGGATGAATCATTACCGGATTGTTTACAGAGTGGTTAATGAGAGCCGAATAGATATTTTAACTGTTCACCATTCGGCTCGTATTTTACATGCATCTATATTAACAAGGAACTATCCCCATAACTTAGAAACCTGAAATCGTGCTCTAAGGCATATTCATAGATGGATTTCCAGTTTCCTTTTACGAAAGCGGAGATCAGCAAGAGCAAGGTGCTTTTGGGCTGGTGGAAGTTGGTGACGATTCCTTTTACGATCTTGAACTCATAGCCCGGGGCGATGATGATTTGCGTAGCCGTTACCAGCGTATCCGCATCATGCTTATCCAGATAATCGAGGATGTTTTGAAGGGATCGCTCCGCTGTCAGCCGGTTGTTATTGGTGTCGTAAGGCATCCATTGTTTTACGACGAGATCTTCGGAAGTCGCTTCCGGGTTATTATCTAGGATCACGCCCATGTAATAGAGACTTTCCAAGGTCCGTACGGAAGTCGTTCCTACGGCGATGATATTTCCAAGGTTGCTTTTGATACGTTCGATGGAACTGCGGCGGACGGAGATAAATTCCGTGTGCATCTCGTGCCCTTCGATCGTGTCGCTTTTTACCGGTTTAAAGGTACCCGCTCCGACATGCAAGGTGACTTCTTCCCGCCCGATGCCCCGAGCATCTATATCGGCAAGTACTTCCGGAGTGAAATGAAGTCCGGCGGTCGGTGCGGCGACGGAGCCTTTTATCTTAGAATAAACCGTTTGATAGGTCTGTAGGTCGCTCTTCTCTGTTTCTCTGTGTAAATAAGGAGGAATCGGCAAGACCCCGGCGGCATCCAAGATATCGGCGAATGTATAAGTCTCGTTATCCCATGTGAATTCGATCAAATGTGTGTCACCATGAGACTTTTTCTTATCCGCTGTCAGCACGACCGGTTGATCCTTAATGAAGATCGTTTTGGATAAAGTGCCTTCTTTCCATTTCTTAAGGTTGCCAACCAAGCAAGTCCAGCTACAGCGTCGGGTCTCTTGAAAAATCAAAGCATAATCATGAGGCTCGATGGGCTCCAAACAAAAAATCTCGATGCGTGCGCCGGTCTCTTTCTGGAAAAGTAGGCGGGCTTGTATGACCCGGGTATTATTGAATACCATCAAGGTGTTTTGGGGAAGATAATCCGTGATATGCTTAAAGATACTTTCGCTTATTTCCCCGTTACGGTAGAGTAAAAGTTTGGACTCGTCCCTTTTAGGCAATGGGAACTTCGCGATTCGTTCGTCCGGTAACGAATAGTTATAATCTTCAATACGTATTTCTTGCGTCTTCATTACTTCTTCTGTCCTGTTAAAAAACATCCGTTTGTACGGATTCCGGATGCAAAAGTAGTAAATAGGTTTCGGATTCGCGGATTATTCCCTAATTTTGTGCGCATAATATAATAAGGTATAGAATATGAGTATTCAAATAGGTGATAAAGTTCGCTTCCTGAATAGTGTGGGAGGTGGAGTCGTACGTGGATTCCGTGGAAAGGACCAAGTGTTGGTTGAGGATGAGGATGGGTTTGAGGTTCCTGCTTGATCAAGGAATGTGTCGTGGTTGGGGGTAACGATATGCAGGTGCATAGCTCGAATCGCCCGAAAGTACAGGCTCCGGTAGAGACTCCTTCCCCAAAGAAGCCTGAACCCAAAGAGGAAAAGGTCGAGGAGACACCGGAGGGAGAGCGTCTGAATGTGTATCTGGCTTATCTCCCGGTCGATCCGAAGGCGTTTCAGCAATGTGGCTATGAGACGTATTTCGTGAATGATAGCAATTACTATTTGTTCTTCAATTATATGAACCGGACGAATAATAGCTGGACAAGCCGTTATAACGGGATTATCGAGCCGAATACGAAAATATTCCTAGAGGAGTTCGGTAAGCCGGAGTTGAATGATCTGGAAAGGATCTGCGTGCAACTGATCGCTTTCAAGAAAGATAAACCCTATTCGTTGAAAAACGCCGTATCTGTAGAGTTGCGCTTGGATACGGTTAAGTTCTACAAGCTTCACTGCTTTATGGAGAATGATTTCTTTGAGGAGGATGCCTTGATTTATCCGATTATCCGCGATGACTTGCCCGAGAGAGAACTATTGGTCTCTGCGGCGGAGTTGAAGGAAGCTATGCAGCAAAAGGTTCGTGAGGAACGTAGGGTTCCCCGGCAAATCGTGAAAAAGAAGCCGACGAATAGCGCTATCCTTGAGATCGATTTGCATATAACCGAATTGTTGGATAATACGAATGGATTGAGCAATGCGGATATGCTGACGTACCAGTTGGGAAAATTCCGTGAGGTGATGGATCAGTACGCTCTTAATAACGGACAGAAGATTGTCTTTATCCATGGAAAAGGCGATGGCGTACTGCGTAAGGCGATCGAGAAGGATTTGAAGACCCGTTATAAGCAACATTATTTTCAAGATGCTTCTTTCCGCGAATATGGCTTTGGTGCGACGATGGTAACGATTAAGGCTGATACCTCGAAACATGGCCATTGAGATAGAACGGAAATTCTTGGTCTCCGGTGATTTCTTACCGGAGGCTGTTAGCTCCACCCGTATCGTGCAGGGATATATTTGCTCACAGCCCGGACGTACGGTTCGTATTCGTATCCGGGGAGAGGAGGGATTCCTAACGATCAAAGGCGCTTCGGATGAGAAAGGCTTGAGCCGTTATGAGTTCGAACAAAAGATTCCTCTGGTGGATGCCGAGCGGTTGTTGGAACTTTGCGAGCCGGGTGCGATCGACAAGGTTCGTTATCTGGTTCCCAGAGGCAGCCATACGTGGGAAGTCGATGTTTTCCACGGAGCGAATGAAGGGTTGATCCTTGCGGAGATCGAGTTATCGTCTGAGGACGAGCCTTTTGAGAAACCGGCTTGGCTGGGTAAGGAGGTAAGTGGAGATCGCCGTTATTATAATTCAATGTTGACAAAACATCCTTTTAATAGTTCAAATACATGAAGAAACTCTTTTTATCTGTAGCGGCCGCTATATTGGCGTTTCCGGCCTTGGCCGATGAGGGCATGTGGCTGCTCCCTTTATTGAAGCAACAAAAGTTTGCGGAGATGCAGGCCCTTGGTCTGCGATTAAGCGATCAGGAAGTGTATAGCGCCGAGGCTCCTTCCTTGAAAGACGCCGTGGTTCGTTTTGGCGGTGGTTGTACGGGCGAGATGATCTCTCCGGACGGGTTGGTGCTGACGAATCATCATTGTGGTTATAGTAGCATCCAACGGCATAGTACCTTGGAACATGATTATCTGACGGACGGCTTTTGGGCGATGTCTCGTGATAAGGAGCTTCCGAATCCGGGATTGACGGTTACCTTTATCGATAAGATCGACGACGTGACGGATTATGTGAGGACGGAACTGAGAAAGATCACGGATCCGAACAGCATGGAATTCTTGTCCGCTAAGTACTTGAATGGCCTCGCTAAAGCGAAAGTAGGTGAGAAGTTCTTACAGGATAACCCCGGTACGGAAGTCGAGATCAAGGCTTTTTATGGAGGTAATAAGTACTATATGTTTACCAAGAAGGTCTATTCGGATGTCCGTTTAGTCGGTGCTCCCCCTTCCTCTATCGGTAAGTTCGGGGCGGATACGGATAACTGGATGTGGCCTCGCCATACCGGAGACTTCTCTCTTTTCCGTGTGTATGCCGACGCGAACGGAAATCCGGCACCTTATTCGGAAACCAATGTCCCGCTTCGTCCGAAACGTTGGCTAAAGCTTTCTTTAAAAGGTGTGGAGGAGAACGATTATGCATGATCATGGGTTTCCCCGGCCGTACCAATAAATACTATACCTCATGGGAGGTAGCCGAGCGCCGGGATATAGATAATGCGGTACGTATTAATATCCGTAATCTCCGTCAAGAGGCGATGCTGGAAGAAATGTTGAAAGATCCGCAAGTCCGGATTCAATACGCTAGTAAGTATGCGGGTTCTACGAACGCTTATAAGAATGCGATCGGTAGTAACTGGGCGATCAACAAACGTAATTTTGAGCAGGTGAAAAACGATGAGCAGGATCGTTTGATCGCTTGGTCGAAGAAGATGTGTGAGCTGCTTATCCGGAAGCGCTTCTGACATTGGAGCAGATCGTTAATGATCGTAAGGATTTGCGTTTCCGTAGTTGGATGTTGGATGAGGCATTGAGCCGTGGCATCGAGTTCTCCAAAGTTCCGACCGATATCGAGACTGTTTGTGAGGCTTTGGAAGGAAAAGATCGTTCCGAGCAGCAAAAGCAGGTCACTCAATTGGAGAGGGCTTTCCACCGTTTCGCTGATAAGGATTATGCGCCGATGGTTGATAAGAAGATAGCGAAAGTCATGTTAAAGGAATATAGGCGTTTGATCGCTCCGAAGTCGCAGCCGGCTTATTTCTCCGTAATCGATAGCAAGTTTAAGGGGAATGTGGATAAATTCGTTGATTATCTGTTTGATAAATCGATCTATGGTAGCGAGAAGAACTTTAATGCGTTTAAGGAGCATCCGTCTGTCAAAACTTTGAGAGAAGATCCGATGATTCTGTTCGCGCAATCCGTAAAGGATGAGAAAAAGGCGTTAGATAAGGCCTTGGCTGATTTTGATGCCGGATATGCGATCGCCCATCGTGCTTATGTGAAAGGACTTTTAGCGATGTATGGAGACTTGGCTAGTTTTCCGGACGCAAACTCTACGCTTCGTCTGACTTATGGACAGGTGAAAGGTTACAGTCCTCGTGATTGCGATTATTATGGTCATCAAACCACTTTAGACGGCGTCATGGAGAAGGAGGATTCTACGAATTGGGAATTTGTGGTTTCTGCTCGTTTGAAGGAATTATATCAAGCAGGAGACTTTGGCCCTTATAAGATGCCTAACGGTAAAATGCCGGTTGCCTTCTGTGCTACGACCCATACAACGGGAGGGAACTCCGGTAGTCCGGTATTGAATGGACAAGGAGAGTTAATCGGTATCAATTTCGACCGTAACTGGGAAGGAGTAGGAGGGGATATCCAATATCTGCCCGATTATCAACGCAGTATTATCGTAGATATCCGTTATGTCCTATTCGTAATCGATAAATATGCCGGAGCCGGTTATTTATTGAACGAGATGGAATTCTCAAGATAGAGAAGTAAGTTAGCTTACTTCTCTATAAACACAAAAAGAGGAGGCATATCTTTTAAAGATACGTCTCCTCTTTTTGTATATTTATATCTATAACTTAATAAATCTTGTCAAGATCAACAGCTTTGACTCTGAAGATATGACCGTTACGAGAGAATACCAACTCTCCGTCTTCCTTCTTCTTCTGATTCACCAAACGCTGAAAAGCTATATTTGCACCTTTTACTATATTCTCTTCGAATTCTCTAACTTCTTGCTCATTCATGATGTTCAAGTTTTGTAAAAATATCTAGATTATACACTTCCCTTTTATCATTCTTGAATCCCTTGGCGATCACTTCCATGGGAGACATCGAATTATCTGTTATCATCCAATAGTCACTAATAGGAAGGTATAGCTCAAATAAATTGTGGATACCGGCCTCATACCGACGCCGTATCGTTGCTTCCGGAATATTGTGACCTCCGGCGGCTACCCTCATTTTCACACGTTCCACGGCTAGATCCGGCGTATTCAGCCAGAAGTAAAGCAATGTAACATAATAACCTTCCCTTTGTGCTTCCCGTATCAAGTTTGCGACTGAACGGGTGGCCAGCGTAGTTTCCATTGCGAAAGTCTCACCAGCACCGATGAGTTCCTTTATCCGCTTATACATAATACGACTAGCTTCAACGGCGACGGCTATACTGTCTGCATTAAAAGGGGAAAGTCCCTTGGCTATCTCGTCTGAGTTAACAAACTCCCTACATTTTAGCATTTCTGGTAAAATCGTGAAGGAAGCTGTTGTTTTTCCTGCTCCGTTGCAACCTGATATTATATACAAATATGGCACTGTTTGCTGTTTTTGATGCTGCAAATATATGTAATAGTTTTTTAATATGCGTCGTTTTATTTCTCAAAAATCGTGAAAATGTGCAGGAAATGTACTTTTAACTAACAGGTTTGTTGGAGAAAGTGGTGGTTTTGTTAATTTTTATACCCAAAGTAGATCACTCATGATTCCGTCGGAAACGAAGATTCCTGACTTGGATAAAATCAATTTGTCACCGGTTTGTAATAAGAGACCTTGGTTGATATGGGGTTGAGCTTGCTTTTGACAATAAGAAAGGAGCTTCCTGCCAAATTTTGTTTGGATATCAGCGAAAGAGACTCCCCACATGGTTCGAAGGCCGGTGATGATGAAGTCGTTGTACCGGGTGCATAGGTCTAAATCCTCGGATTCTATTGTCGGATGCCCATTTTCTATACCTTCTATATATATAGGTAGAGAAGATGGATTCCATTCCCGGTCTATCCCGTTATAAGAATGGGCGGAAGGACCGAGGCCTAGATATTTCTTTCCGGTCCAGTAGGAGCTATTGTGCTTGGAGAAGAACCCGGGACGGGCGAAATTAGATATCTCGTAATGCAAATAGCCTGCTTCTGCCAATCGATCTATTAATGTGGAAAAGAACGAGACGCTTAACTCCTCGTTTATGGGGGTCACTTTTCCCGCTTCCAGCAATTTGTAAAGTGCGGTACCTTCCTCGTAAATGAGGTGGTAGGCGGAAAGATGGGGAACATCCAACCGGATCGCTTGTCGCAAATTCTCTTCCCATGCTTGCTGCGTTTGGTTGGGGAGTCCGTAGATCAAATCGATACTGATATTTGTAATCCCATATTCCTTGCATAGTTCTACTGCTTTAATCGCTTGTTCCCGGTCATGGCGACGATTCAGAAAACGCAAATCTTCCGGATGAAAACTCTGTACACCCATACTGACCCGGTTAAAAGGATAATTACGGAGAAGCGATACATATTCTCGTTTCATGTCATCCGGATTCGCCTCTAAGGTAATCTCCGCTTGCTCGGCTACATCAAAAAGACGATAGATGGCTTCGAATATCTTACCGAAATCCTTCTCGTCTAATTGAGAGGGAGTGCCTCCCCCGAAGTAAATGGTTTCTAATGCTTCGTTTCCTATATATCCCTTCCGCAATTCCATCTCTTTTATAAGTGCGTTTATATACGGCTCTTTATACTTCATCTCCGTATTGGAAAAAAAAGTCACAGTATAAACACCGCTTGGCGCAAAAAGGAACGTGGATGTATAAGCCTGCCATCTGTATGGACACAATTATATCTTTACACAAAGATATGATTTTAATTCCAAAAAACCTTGCTGCTGCACAACATAGTTCTCAAACACCGGGCGATAATTGCTTTTTTCCTTTACAATCTCTAATTTGCGCCCTCGTGAAAGTGATTCACGCCAAATAAACGTATTGTTAAACTCAAATAAATCCTGATATCATGAAAGTATACCAAACAAATGAAATTAAGAACATCTCTATCTTGGGAAGTTCGGGCTCTGGGAAAACCACTCTCGCTGAAGCTATGCTTTACGAGGGTGGAGTTATAAAACGTCGCGGCTCCGTTGAGGCAGGAAATACGGTGTCCGATTATTTCCCGGTTGAGAAAGAGTATGGATACTCAGTGTTCTCAACGTTTTCAGTGTAGAATGGCAGGATCGGAAGCTGAATTTCATCGATTGTCCGGGTTCGGATGATTTCGTGGGAGGAGCTGTTTCCGCTCTGAATGTCACGGATACGGCACTGATGGTATTGAATGCCCAGTACGGTGTTGAGGTTGGAACCGTTAACCAGTTCCGGTATACTGAACAATTTCATAAACCGGTGATTTTCGTTGTCAATCAGCTTGATAATGATAAAGCCGACTATGAGGGAGCCATCGCCCAGTTGAAAGACCGTTGGGGCAGTAAGATCGTTCCTATCCAATATCCGATTAGCTGCGGCTCTTCTTTCAATGCCGTGGTGGATGTATTAAAAATGAAGATGTATCGTTGGAAACCGGAAGGTGGAGTTCCTGATGTATTGGAAATTCCCGCCGAGGAAATGGATAAGGCGATGGAGTTGCATCAAGCCTTGGTGGAAGCCGCCGCTGAGAACGACGATATGTTGATGGAGAAATTCTTTGAGGAAGGTGCCTTGAGCGAGGATGATATGCGTGCCGGTATCCGTGCGGGCTTGGTTACTCGCGGTATGTTCCCGGTATTCTGCGTATGTGCCGGTCGTGATATGTGTGTTCGTCGTACGTTGGAGTTCTTGGGTAACGTGGTTCCTTGTACAGACAAGATGCCTCGTCTGATTACTACGGAAGGCGTAGAGGTGACTCCGGACTCGAATGGTCCTACTAGCTTGTTCTTCTTCAAGACTACCGTGGAACCTCATATTGGTCAGGTTTCCTATTTTAAAGTGATATCAGGAAAAGTAAAAGAAGGTGACGATTTGATGAATGCCGATCGTGGTTCCAAGGAGCGTATCGCACAGTTATTTGCGGTAGCCGGACAAACTCGTACCCCGGTTACGGAAATGGTGGCGGGTGATATTGGAGCGACCGTTAAGTTAAAGGATGTTCGCCGTGGTAATACATTGAACGGAAAGGGTTGTGATTATCGTTTCGACTTCATTAAATATCCGGATCCGAAATATCGCCGTGCTATCAAGCCGGTGAATGAGGCTGACGCGAGAAGATGATGGAAATCTTGATACGTATGCGTGAGGAAGACCCGACATGGGTAATCGAGCAGTCCAAGGAATTGAAGCAGACAATCGTTTCCGGTCAAGGTGAGTTCCATCTTCGTACATTGAAATGGAGAATTGAGAATAATGATAAATTGCCGATCGAATATCTGGAGCCGAAGATTCCGTATCGTGAGACGATCACGAAAGCGGCTCGTGCGGATTACCGTCATAAGAAACAATCCGGTGGCGCAGGTCAGTTCGGAGAGGTTCACTTGATTATCGAGCCTTATTACGAGGGTATGCCTGCTCCGGATACCTACCGTTTCGGTGGACAGGAATATAAGATGAATGTTCGTGATACTCAGATAATCGATTTGGATTGGGGTGGTAAGTCGTGTTCGTAAACTGTATCGTTGGTGGTGCTATCGACGCTCGTTTCTTACCGGCTATCCTGAAAGGTATTATGGGGCGCATGGAGCAAGGACCGTTGACGGGTTCGTATGCTCGCGATGTGCGTATTTGCGTATACGATGGTAAGATGCACCCGGTAGACAGTAATGAAATCTCTTTCATGCTTGCCGGACGCAATGCGTTCAGTACCGCTTTCAAGGAGGCTGGCCCTAAGATCTTGGAGCCTGTTTACGATGTCGAGGTTTCCGTTCCTGCCGATTATCTGGGAGATGTGATGAGTGACTTGCAAGGACGCCGCGCCTTGATTATGGGTATGAATAGCGAGAAGGGATTTGAGAAACTATTGGCGAAAGTTCCTTTGAAAGAGATGTCTAACTATTCTACTTCACTAAGCTCCATTACGGGCGGGCGTGCTTCCTTTACGATGAAGTTCGCTAGTTACGAGTTAGTTCCTGCCGATGTACAAGAGAAGTTGTTAAAGGCTTACGAGGCTACTCAATCAGAAGAATAGGTAAAGTAAAATGTCATCATAATTTTTTAATATTTAAAGTTAAACGAGAAAAGGCCGGCTTTGTGAAGAGCTGGCCTTTTTGTTATGTCTTTTTCACTAGGTTGTCGTGAACTTGTAATACCGAAGGTGTTCTTTTGTATCATCTTAAACAAGGAAAAGATGATATTAAGAAAGTACTATCCGACTATTGTCCTCTCTGATATCCATTTGGGATCGGAACATTCCCGGACGGAGGAGGTCACCCGTTTTCTCAAGCACGTAGATTGCGATCGATTGATTTTGAATGGTGATATCATCGATGGCTGGCAATTGAAGAAATCCGGTAAACGCTGGAAACAAAAGCATACTGATTTCTTTAAGGTATTGATGAAGATGATGGAGAAAAGGGGTACGGAGATTATCTATGTAGTGGGGAACCATGATGATTTTCTCGACAGCTTGGCTCCTTTTAAGTTCTCCAATATATCGATCGTAAAGGATTATTTACTGAAGACGAGACAAGGAAAACGCTATTTCGTGACACATGGCGATATTTTCGATACGGTTACGACCCATATGCGTTGGCTTGCCATGCTCGGGGATGTGGGATATACTTTTTTATTGTGGTTGAATAAGGTTTACAATCATCGTAGAGAGCGGCAAGGAAAACCTTATTTCTCTTTATCCCAAGAGGTGAAACACCGGGTGAAAAGTGCGGTCTCTTATATCTCGGAGTTTGAGAAAGAGCTGGTACGCTTAGCGGAGGCAAGCATTTGGATGGGATTATTTGCGGCCATATTCATCAAGCGGCGAGCGTATGGTATGGTAATGTGCATTATCTAAATTCCGGCGATTGGGTGGAAAGCATGACCGCTCTCGTGGAGGATGAACAAGGAGAGTGGGATATTGTTACATATAATAATGTACAACTATATGCGGATGCCGTATGAAAATTCTGTTTATCATACAAGGTGAGGGACGTGGGCACTTGACCCAAGCGTTATCCTTACGCCAGAAATTGATGGCCGAAGGACATGAGATCGTTGGTGTGTTGGTAGGAAAAAGCCCGGCCCGCCGTTTGCCGGATTTCTTCTTGAATAAGATACAATCGCCGGTATATCCGTTTGAGAGTCCGAATTTTTTACCGACGGCTAAGAATAAACAAGTGAGTTTGGTGCGTAGCGTATTATATAATGTATTGCGTCTGCATAAATACATGGGAAGTATCCGTTATATCGACCGGATGATTCGGCAGACGGATGCGGATGTTGTCGTGAATTTTTACGAGCTGTTGACGGGGCTGACTTACTTGATTCTCCGTCCGAAAGCAACGATGGTATGTATCGCCCACCAATATCTATTCTTGCATCCGGACTTCGTTTTCCCGAAGCAGAGCACGTTGTCGTTGGCATCGCTACGATTTTTTACGAGATTAACGGCGATAGGCTCCGTCAAGAAGTTAGCCTTGTCTTTCCGGAAGATGCGCGAGGTGCCGTTGGAAGGAATAGTCGTGGTTCCTCCTTTATTAAGGCAAGAAGTCTTGGATGCGGTTCCCTCGAACGGCAGTTATTTGCATGGTTATTTGTTGAATAGCGGGTTTAGTGAGGAGATCCGTTCTTGGCATTCCCGTCATCCTTCGGTTCCGATGCATTTCTTTTGGGATAAGAAAGATCAGCGAGCCGAGGTGAAAATAGACGATTGCCTTTCTTTCCATCAGCTGGATGATACGTTGTTTCTACGTTATATGTCGGGGGCGAAGGCTTATGCTACGACCGCCGGGTTCGAATCCGTATGTGAGGCGATGTATCTGAATAAACCTGTATTGATGGTTCCTACACATATTGAGCAAGCTTGCAATGCTTACGATGCCTCTTTGTCTGGCGCGGGCGTTGTCGCTGATTGTTTTGATCTGGACGTGTTATTATCCATTTCGGAAAGTCATGTGGAGAATCCGGTCTTCCGGCATTGGGTGAAACAGGCGGATTGGCTTATTCTTCGTGAGTTCCGTGAGGATTTGTTGCGTGAGGAACATCCGGTAACGAGCCTAGGGAGGATTACGACAAATTGGGTGGCGCGTCTGGGGAGATTCCTGCCTATCTAGGAACTTATAGCAGTACCGTGCTGTAGATGCAGGTGTGCCATGCTGAAGAAACAGGTGTGCTACGCTGATGGAACGGGTGTGCCACGCCGATGGCATGGGCGTGCCATCAGCGTGGCACTGAAGTCTTATTTATTCAACGCTTGCTCGATATCGGCGATGATATCATCGGCGTTCTCGATACCTACAGAGAAGCGGATTAAGTCCGGAGCTACGCCAGCCTCTATCAATTGCTCATCGCTCAACTGGCGGTGCGTATGACTGGCCGGGTGAAGCACGCAAGTACGGGCATCCGCTACGTGAGTTACGATAGCGGCGAGTTTCAAGCTATCCATAAACTTGATCGCCACCTCACGTCCACCTTTCAATCCGAAGGATAATACACCGCAAGAGCCATTCGGTAGATACTTCTTGGCGAGCTCATGGTACGGGTTGCCTTCTAATTCCGGATAATGCACCCAAGCTACCTTATCACATTTCTGTAGCCACTGCGCTACCGCCAAGGCGTTTTTGCAATGCTGCGGTACACGAAGATGCAAGGTCTCCAATCCCAGATTCAATAGGAATGCGTTTTGCGGGGATTGGATCGCTCCGAGGTCACGCATCAGTTGGCTAGTCGCTTTCGTGATGAACGCTAATTTCCCGAATGCCTTGGTATAGGTCAATCCGTGGTAAGAAGGGTCCGGTTGGCAAAGTCCCGGGAACTTCTCGGCATGCGCTTCCCAATCGAAATTGCCGCTGTCCACGATACAACCACCCACGCTCGTGGCATGGCCATCCATATATTTAGTCGTGGAGTGCGTAACGATATCCGCTCCCCATTCGAACGGACGGCAATTGATCGGCGTGGCGAACGTATTATCGACGATCAAGGGTACGCCATGATTATGGGCGATGCGGGCAAACTTCTCCACATCCAATACCATAACGCCCGGATTGGAGATCATCTCGCCGAACATCGCCTTCGTATTCGGGCGGAAAGCTTGGAGATCTCTTCCTCGCTCGCATCTTGATCTACGAACGTGCATTCGATTCCCAGCTTCTTCAAGGTAACGGCCAGTAGATTATAAGTACCTCCATAAATGCTGGTAGCGCTTACGATATGATCGCCAGCCTCGCAAATATTGAAGAAAGCGAAAAAGCTAGCGGCCTGTCCGGATGAGGTCAGCATGGCGGCCACGCCACCTTCCAACGCTGCGATCTTGGCGGCTACAGCCTCGTTTGTCGGGTTTTGAAGGCGAGTATAGAAATAGCCGCTTTCCTCCAAATCGAACAATTTAGCCATCTGCTCGCTCGTCTCATACTTGAATGTCGTGCTTTGATAGATCGGGAGGACACGGGGTTCTCCTTTCTTGGGTTGCCAACCGGCCTGTACGCACAGGGTTTCCGGTTTGAATTTGTTATCCATATAGGTTGTTTTTTTAATTGAATGTCATTTTAATCGCGAATGTACGGAAAATCGGTAAGAATTGTTCCGCTTACAAGATCTTCTTCTGTAAGATACTGAACCAAATGAAAGCGACGATACCTTTTAGCATGCTGGAAAGCTGATCGCCCACCAAACACCCGTAATACCCAGTCCCGCTGCCGCTAGCCCGATGGCCAAAGGTATGCGTAAGGTGTTACACGAGATGCTGATGATCGCCGGCGGAACCGTTCGGCCGGTACCGTAGAACATGCCTTGCGTGGTAATCTCCAGCATCATGAAGATCATCGAATATCCGTCGATCCGGAGAAATATACCACCGGCCTCATAAGCGGCTTGCTCCGGTACGATCAGCGAGAAGACCTCGCTACCGTAAAAGACGAATAACAATGTGCAGAGTACACCAATGATCGAAGTCATTTTAAGCGTCGTATGATAAGCGGTCAAGATACGTTCTTTCTTGCGTGCGGCGTAGTTCTGTGCGGTGAAAGCGGAGAGGGCCGTACTGAAGCCTTGTGAGGTGTTCCATGCGATCGCCTCCATTTGTCCTCCTGCCGTAAGCGTCATCAAACCGATATGCCCTCCGTAGGTGGAAGCTGTACGAGCCATAAAAAGATTGATGATCGCGAAGAATGTATTTAATAACGCTACCGGCAGGCCCAATTGGAAGATCCGCTTGGTGTAGCGTTCCTTTAAACGGACAAAGAAAGGGAATCCCCCGAACAATTTATTGCGGCATTTTAGCTGATAGACGAATAGTCCGCAAACCACCGCTTGGGAGATCCACGTAGCCCAAGCCGCGCCTGCCGTGCCCAAATGGAAGCCGAGTATAAATAAAGGATCTAGCACCATATTCAGTAAAAGACCTGTTCCGCTGATATAAAATGGAATCTTACTCAATCCTGCCGCATTATGAATCCCGGTAAACGCCGCCGAGAGGAAGATAAATGGGAATGCGGAAGCGACGATTCTCAAATATTCCACGGCGTTCAACGCGATCGGTTCCTCCAGTTTGTAGAAGCCGATAATCGGATGAGCGAGGACGAATAGCAAGAATCCCCAACAAAGCGAGAGGATCAAGGCGATCGTTAGGTTATGGGAAGCGAATCCTCGGGCATCTTCCACGTTTTGCGCCCCGATACTTTGCCCGACACTCACCTCCGAGCCTACTTTATTCAAGTAAGAGATCGAGTTCGTCATCCAAGTAAGGATACCAACGGCGCCGATAGCGGCTACGGCCTCGCTTCCCAACCGGCCTACCCAAGCCATGTCGGTGATGCTATAGGCCATTTGGATAAATGAGGTACCCATGATCGGCATCGCCAGATTGAATAGTTGCCGGGAGATGACCCCTTCGGTCAGATTTTTTGTTCCTTGCATGATCGTTTGTTTAAATGTGCGCGAAAGTAGAAATAATTTTGCTACCTTTAGCGACGTTAATCTTAAAGAATAGTGTGATGATAACGAGACGGAATTTTTTGAGAGCGGGTGCCGCTGTGGTTGCGCTGAGTGTAGTACCGAATGGCTTTGCCTCTATCTTGGCTAAGAAAGAGAAAGCGATAGGTGTACAGTTGTATAGTGTCCGGGACGACTTGAAGACGGATTTTGACGGTACGATGAAGGCTTTGGTGGATATCGGTTATAAACGGATGGAAGCCGCCGGTTACCGGGATGGCAAATTCTACGGGAAATCCCCGGCCGAGATGAAGAAATATCTGGCGGATCTGGGTGCCCGTATGGTAGGTTCCCATACCGGAAGCGGTTTGCTGGCGGAGGGTGATACCAAGGGATGGGACTTCTGGAAAAAGAATGCCGCCGATACGGCAGAGGTAGGCTGTAAATGGATTGTTCAGGCGGGTTATCCCTCCAAAGATATCAAGAGCCTTTCGGACGTGAAGCGTTTAGCGGATCAATTTAATAAATGTGGTGAGATCGCAAAGGCGAACGGGTTGCGTTTCGCTTTCCATAACCATGTGGATGAATTCCATGAGTTGGAAGGAAAGATCCCGTTCGACGTGATGATCGAGAATACGGACAAAGGGCTGGTTACTTTCCAGATCGATACGGCTCAATTAGTGTATGGCGGTTTTAAATGTCATGATTACGTGAACCGTTATCCCGGTCGTTTCGCCAACTGGCACTTGAAAGACGCGAACGCGGATGGAAAGGGCAGCACGGAGATGGGCGCCGGAATCGTAGACTTCAAATCCTTATTCGCTGTGGCGGAGAAAGCCGGATTAGAGGATTACTTCATTGAGCAAGAGCGTTATAATATGACACCGCTGCAAGCGATGAAACATGATTATGACTTCTTGATGAATGCCTCTTATGTGAAGTGGTAAACGGGAGTATAGGCGTAGCTTATGCCAGTATCGGTGTAAGGCTACGCTATATCAGCGTGAGGCTATGCCGATACTGGCGCAAGGCAACGCCAGTACTGGTATTTTTTA
>ENA-OQCK01000338-OQCK01000338.1-human-gut-metagenome-genome-assembly--contig:-NODE-338-length-27082-cov-2.641328_pt1 | contig 27082 bp, 39 predicted proteins | sample MGYA00242498_ERZ504578 | MGnify/ENA primary metagenome ERZ504578 (study PRJEB26092, sample SAMD00036229) | human gut metagenome | host: Homo sapiens | study: EMG produced TPA metagenomics assembly of...
CGTTAGGATGGTAATTGCCTAATGATAGATATATTACTTGTTAGAGGATCACCGTTGAGCTTTGCCCAAGCTGATCGTAAGCTTTTTAAAGCGGGATGGATTTCAGGTGCATCATGTGGAGAGCGGGGAGCTGCGCTTTCCTATCTTGCACAGACAGAGGTACGTCTGCTGCTGCTTGATATCATGCTGCCCCATATGGATGGCTTTACGGTATGCAAAAAAGTGCGGGAGCATAAAGCGGTTCCGATACTGATAATGAGTGCGCGAAAGGATCGAAATGATCAGCTGAACGGCTATGAGCTGGGGGCGGATGATTATATCGAAAAGCCTGTGGATCCGCAAATACTTGCCGCCAAAATACGTGCTGTTTTACAGCGTACATCCGATTTGCATCGCAAGGAAACCATATCCTGCTGCGGTGTGGTCATTGAGCGTGCACAGCACAGAGCCTTTGTGGATGGAAATCTTATGGAGCTGAATGCGAAGGAATTCGAGCTGTTGACACTGCTGGTATCCAACGCTGGGAAGACCTTGCGCAAGGAATATATTTTCGCAAGCATATGGGGCATGGACAGCTTCAGTGAACAGCAGACACTGACCGTTCATATCAAAATGCTGCGGGACAAAATAGAGAAGAATCCAAAACAGCCGCAGCGGATTAAAACAGTCTGGGGCGTGGGGTATCGCTTTGAAGAAGTATAATATCCTGATCCTTTCCTGTTTCCTGCTGTATCTGGGCATTGCAGCCTTTCTCGGGTGGAGTATTCTGCAGATGGAGGAAACCATGGACCATGCATATCGTGTGGAAATCAATCGTATCCTGCAGCAGGTGGAAAAGGGTACGAAGGCTGAGGATATCGCACAGAACAGCTATCCGCATATCGAAAAGCTGCAATGGCTGTCCGCAGAGGAAGGAAGCAGAGAAACAGCCTCTGCCTTTTTCCAGGAGGGAAATAATCTGGAGATGCATGTGGCACCCGTCTACAGAAAGCAAAAGCTGACAGGATATCTGCGCTTTGATTATCATCGCTCGCTTGTGGATACCAACGGACTGATGCTGCGCACACAGCTGTCTCTCGCCGCTTTGTTCGCAATGCTGCTGGGTGTTCTTCTCTATCTGAGAAAGCACCTGTTAAAGCCCTTTGATCGAGTGCGTAAGCTTCCCGGTGAGCTTGCGAAGGGACATTGGAAGGGGATCGTGAAGGAGGAAAAAAGCAGATATGCACATGATTTCCTGCTTGGAATCGGACAGCTGAAGGATTCGCTGGATACTTCCAGAAGGCGGCAGCTGGAGCTGGAAAAGGAAAAGAAGAAGCTGCTGCTTTCTCTGTCACATGATATTAAGACACCGCTGAACACCATCCAGCTGTACGCGCGGGCTTTGGAGGAGCATCTGTATACGGATGAGGCACAAAATGTACACGCAGCTCATCAGATACAGGAAAAGGGGAAGGAAATTGAACATTATGTCGAAGAAATCATGAAGCAGTCCCGTCACGACATACTGGATATACAGGTCCAAAACAGTGAATTCTATTTGAAGGAGCTGATCGACAAGGCTGTTCACGCGTATAAAGAGCCATTGCGACTGCGGCGTATGGAGCTGGTGGTAAAGCCCTATGAAAACCTGCTGCTGAAGGGAGACCTGGAGCGCAGCTTTGAGGTCGTGGAAAACATTATGGAAAATGCCTTGAAATACGGAGATGGAAGAAGGATAGAAATATCGTGCTATGAAGAGGACTATTGTCAGCTGATTCGTATTTTTAACACTGGAAATACAGTGAGTGACACCGAATTTCATCATATATTTGAAAGCTTCTTTCGTGCCAGCAACAGCGAGGGGAAGCAGGGCAACGGTCTTGGACTTTACATATGCCGGGAAATCATGCGGCGTATGAATGCGGAAATCGCCGAAAAGGAAGCGGATGGTATGGCCTTTCTACTCGTGTTCCCTTATTGAATACCAAACGGTGCAGCTGCCTGCAAATGCGGATACCGTGGATGCAATGCTTTGCTTGGAATACGTGAGGAGTGCATCCTTTTTCATGCTTTATAAAGCGAATAGGGAGAAAAAGCTGCTTTGCTTCATCATACAGTAAAAGAACGATCGCAGTCTCATAAAAAAAATAGGAACTCTCCTGATTTTTACATGAATACTGCAAAAGAGCTTGTCCTGCAAACAACACTGCTATAGAATATCAGAGAAAGAGTTACGTAAAAAAACAGGAAGGGATGTATTGTACGGTTATGCTTTCATAGTATGACTTGCAGGTAAAAAAAGGGCTGCCTGTGATTCAAAAGGGAAGGCAACTTGGAAAGCCAGAAAGGACAGAGAAATGCTGTTGAAAGAAGTTATGGAGAAAAGCGGTCTTAGCAGGAAGGCTGTACAGTATTATGAGGATCAGGGCTTTGTAAAGCCGGTAAAGCTGGAAAACGGCTACCGCGATTATGATGAAGACTGCCTGAAAACATTGCGAGATATTCATGCCATGCGGCAGATGGGACTGCATATAAAGGAAATACGTGCAATCCTTATAGAGGAAGAATATGCACCTCAGGTCTATGAACAGCTGATTCATGAGCTTGATATGCAGATGGTGCGCCTGCAAAGTCAGCGCACGGTACTACGAAAACGTATGCACCATGAGGAGGCAGAAATGGAATATACAAACGAAATGTGTCCTTATGTATATATCCGAAAGCCCTCCCTATTGCTGGGAGTAATCCAGTGCATGCTGGGCGCTACCGGCTTTCTTCTGTTTCCCTGGCTACCGGGTACAACCAATCTGTGGCTGATTGCCCTTCTGCTTGTTTCATTTTGCAGCTTATACAAAATATGTATTATGATACGAGAATTCACGGTCTGCAGTATATGGAAATCGGCTGGAAGCAGCTCGGGCTGACCGCTGTGCTTGCTTTTATCTGTGGTATCCTGACAGCGATTTCCTGCAAGGAAGCATATATGCAGCAATCTGGTGCTGTCTTTTGTATCACTGCTGTAACTGCCATCCTGCAGCTATGGAGCGGATTTCATCTGTATGGAAACTCGCAGGGAGAACACGGCTAGGCAAAACAGATATGGCTCTATTATCTCCAACGCATCACCATTTGCCCGCCCGCCAGGCAGTAGGCTTCTGTGAATGCAGACATTACATAGGGAAGCACATTCACCTGATTACACAGAGACGATGCAGCTGTAAGCAGACAGACGCTGTTCCTGTAAATGGTGAAAATATTTTCAGAATAAAAAATGTAAAATTTCAGAAAAAGTGTTGACAAGCAAAAAGAAGAGGTGTATCCTATAGGAAACCAAAGACAGAGAGATCAAGCAGAAAGATGCGCTTATAGAGAGCACGCGGATGGTGGAATCGCGGCAGAAATGCAGTTTTGTAAATGGACTCTGGAGGCAAGGTGAACGGCGCAGCTCAGTATCCAAGACGTATGCCTACGTTACAGGGCTAGAAATGTGTCGGCATTTTGATGAGAGGATGGTTTCCAATAGATGGAACGATCAAATCAGGTGGTACCGCAGATGACCCTAACAGCATCTGTCCTGAAGTCAACAGACTTTTGGACGGGTGCTTTTTTATATAAGGGAGGTGGTCATTGTGTTACAGAGCACAGAGGAATGGCGATGGCATAAGGGTAAACAGACGTCATATAAACGAAGGAAACAAAACAACACAATGAAAGAGAGACAACAGGTCATGAAAAAATTATGTAAGGCAGCAGCTGCATTTCTACTATGTGCAGGCGTATTAACAGGATGTGGAAGCAAGGAGGATACGAAAACTGAGAAAAAAATACCGGTGGTATCGGTAGCGCAGATTGTAGAGCATAAGTCACTGAATACGATTCGTGGCAGCTTCAAGGCAGAGATGGAGGCACTGGGCTATAAGGATGGAGAAAATATCAAGCTGGACTTCAAGGATGCCGGCGGGCAGCAGAACACGCTGAATTCCATCATGTCGACATTTGCCGGAAACAAGAGTGATGTCATCGTGGCAATTGCAACACCGACAGCTATGGCGGCAGCGAAGTACAGCAAGGATATTCCGATCGTATTCTCCGCAGTCAGTGATCCGGTAGGGCAGGTCTGATGGATGATCTGAAAAAACCGAACACAACATCACAGGGACAAGCGATGAAATTCAGGTGGATCAGATACTCGATCTTGCATTGAAGGTAGACCCTAATCTGAAGACACTGGGCTTTATTTACAACAGCTCCGAAGCGAATTCCGTAAGCAATCTGGCAAAGGCAAAGGAATTCTGTAAAAAACACGATATCAAGCTGGTGGAGGGAAGCGGCGCAAACATCACGGAGATTCAGAGCGCAGTCAGTGTGCTTACCGATAAATGTGATGCGATCTTTGCACCAAACGATAACACGGTGGCAAGCTCTATGAGTGCTCTTGTGGAAACTGCAAACAAGAAGAAGGTTCCGGTATATACAGGTGCTGATTCCATGGTAAGTGACGGCGGCTTTGCGACGGTTGGTATTGATTACACAGAGCTTGGCAAGGAAACGGCAAGAATGACGGATAAAATTCTGAAGGGCGAGGATGTGGAGAATCTGCCGGTTAAGGTCTTCAAGGATAATCTGAATATCTATGTAAATGAGAAAACGATGGAGACACTGGGCATTCAGCTTCCAAAGGATGTAGAAAACAGCAAAAATCTGGTCATGATGTAAGCCTGTGCACAATAGGAACAGGCCTGTCATATATAAGGATATAAAAGATATATAAAAGGAAGATAATCGTGCTGGGTACAGATTTCGTATTGAAAAACAGGACGGAATCTAAACAGATTAAGAAGTAATACATGGTTCGTAATGGAATCTGTATCATACAGCCATACAGCCGTATGAAAAATCTGTAAGGAGCATAGGCTGATGTAAGAAGTAAGCGGTACAGGTAACAGTATAGTAGAAGAGAGGATGAGGGTTATGGCATTATCAACCATACAGGATGCGGTGATACTCGGCATGATATTTTCCATCATGTCGCTGGGGGTGTTTATTCCTTCCGCGTTTTGAATATTCCCGATCTGACGATTGACGGGAGCTTTACAACCGGATGTGCGGTATCTGCCGTATTCGCAATGAATGCTCACCCGTTTATCGGTACACTCATGGCGTTCCTTGCCGGAGGTCTTGCGGGCTGGTAACCGGTCTGCTGCAGACCAAATGCAAGGTGCAGTCCCTGCTTGCCGGTATACTGACAATGACAGCCCTGTATTCCGTCAACCTGAAAATACTGAACGGCATGCCGAATGTAATCCCTGTTCGGAAAGAAAACCAATCTTTACACCGCTGGAGGCAGTGCTTGGTGATCATGCCTATGGTGTAATGATTGCCGGGCTTCTCATCCTTCTGATCCTTCTGCTGTATCTGTTTTTGAAAACACAGCTGGGAATGAGTCTTCGGGCAACCGGTGACAATGAAGCGATGGTGCGTGCCAGCAGCATCAACTCGGATTTGATGAAAATCATGGGTATCGCACTTGCCAATGCCCTGGTGGCGCTGGGTGGTGCAGTCTTCGCACAGAATCAGGGCTTTGCGGATGTGAGCGGAGGAATCGGTATGATGGTTGTCGGTTTGGCAAGCATCATTGTGGGTGAGGCATTTATCCGCAGAAAAACACTGGGCTTTCAATTTGCGGCTGTCGTTGTGGGCGCAATCGTCTATCGGTTTATTCTGACCGTAGCACTGCAGCTGGGAATCGGGGCAAGTGATTTGAACCTGTTCTCCGCAGCGCTTGTGGCACTGGCAATATCACTGCCGCATCTGAAAAAGAGAAGGAGGGGATCGCATGCTTGATTTAAAGGATATCAGCGTAACCTTTCACGCCAATACCGTCAATGAGCGAAAGGCTCTGGATCATCTGTCCTTCCATGTGGAGAATGGTGACTTTATCAGTGTGCTGGGTACCAACGGTGCCGGAAAGAGCACGCTGCTGAATGTAATCAGCGGTTCCATTATGAGTGATTCCGGAACGATCCTGCTGGATGGAAAGGATATTACAGTCTATCCCGAATATAAGCGGGCAAGAGAAATCGGACGCCTGTTTCAGGATCCCTTAAAAGGAACGGCGCCGCATATGACCATTGAGGAGAATCTGGGGCTGGCATACAGTCGTGGTAAACGGACAACGCTGAGCCGGGCAATAAAAAAAGGGGATCGAAGCTTCTTTATCGAAAAGCTGAAGGAGCTGGGACTTGGACTGGAGGATCGCATTTCCACAACCGTGGGATTGCTGAGTGGAGGACAGCGGCAGGCTCTGACACTGCTGATGTCTACCATCGTCACACCGAAGCTTCTTCTGCTGGATGAACATACGGCGGCGCTCGATCCGAAAACGGCCGCCTCTGTCATGGATATCACAGAGAGAATTGTAAAGGAGAACCATATCACTACGCTCATGATTACGCACAACATGAAGCAGGCACTGGAATACGGCAACAAGACGATTATTCTGAATGAAGGGAAAATCGTCAAGGTGCTGGAAGGGGAAGAAAGAAAGAACACAACGGTCGATGACCTTCTCAACATGTACGACTTTGTCTGAAAAAGGAAGTATTTGGCAGATTGTTTTTCTTGGAATAATCTGCGCATACGATAATATAATGAACATGCGAGTATAAGATTGAGCATAAATTTCATGAAACCAGAAAAAATCAATGAAATTTTGACTTGACTTTTCCGCGTGTTTTTGCTTTTGGCGTCATTTATGCCCGAAAAGCTGAAAACGCATACATAAAGTTCATTTTTCTTACAAAAAGGGTGGAAATTTATGTTGAAAATCATTATACTTATATATAGAAAAAATTCCTAAGGGGGGATTTACATGAGACAAAACAACATGCTGGCTATGATACTAGCCGGAGGCCGAGGAACACGACTGTATGCCTTGACCAAGAAGATTGCAAAACCTGCAGTGTATTACGGAGGAAATATCGAATTATCGACTTCCCGCTGAGCAACTGTGCCAACTCCAACATCAACGTTGTCGGGGTACTGACACAGTATGAGAGTGTATTGCTGAATTCCTATGCAGCAGCTGGACAGCGCTGGGGACTGGATGCAAAAGACAGTGGTGTATACGTACTGCCGCCTCGTGAGAAAGACGGAGCAGCGTTTGACGTATACCGCGGAACTGCAGATGCAATCTCACAAAATATCGATTTCATCGACAGCCACAATCCGGAGTATGTTCTGATTCTGTCGGGAGATCATATTTACAAGATGGATTATTCCAAGATGCTTTCCCACCACAAGGCATGCGATGCCGATGCAACGATCGCCGTATTACCGGTACCGATGAAGGAAGCAAGCCGCTTCGGTATTATGAACACGGATGAAACAGACCGTATCGTGGAATTCGAGGAAAAGCCGGAGCATCCGAAGAGCAATCTGGCTTCCATGGGTATCTATATCTTTAACTGGAAGCAGCTGCGAAAAATGCTGGTCGCAGATATGGATGATCCTAACAGCAACCATGACTTCGGAAAGGATATCATTCCTGCTATGCTTGCGGAGAACAAGCGTCTGTATGCATGGAAATTCAAGGGTTACTGGAAGGATGTAGGAACCGTGGATTCCTGTGGGAAGCAAACATGGACCTGCTGAGCAAAAACAACGAGCTGGATCTGAATGATCCAAACTGGAAATCTATACAGAGGATGTAGCAACTGTTCCGCATTATATCGGACCGAATGGTAAGGTGGATAATGCATACATCAACCAGGGATGTGTCATCGATGGTGAAATCAACAACTCAGTCCTGTTCACGAACGTGGAGGTTTCAAAGAATGCGAAGGTCAACGATTCGGTACTGTTACCGGATGTGGAGGTCGGCGAGGGTGCCGTCATTCACCGTGCCATCGTCATGCAGGGTGTCAAGATTGATGCCGGTGCTGTCGTAGGTGATCCGAACAGTGAAGAAATCGAACTGATCAGCAAGAGAGTGAGGGGTGAGTAATATGTGCAATGCAATCGGTATTGTTAATTATGAAGGACCTAATGTACAGGTCAAAGGTATGCAGGATTATCGCCCGGTATCCGCCTTCTCATTCCTGGGAAGATATCGTCTGGTCGACTTTCCAATTTCTAATCTGAGTAATTCCGGTGTAAATCATATCAAGGTGTTTGTAAAAACAAATCCGAGATCTCTGTTGGAGCATCTGGGAACCGGACGTCATTACAACATTAACTCCAAGCGTGGAAAGCTGCACATCCTGCCGGCAAAAAGCATGGATGAAAATGATTTCTACAGCAATGATATCAATTCTTATATGTACAACATGCAGGCAATCGAGGATGCCAATTATCCTTACGTTGTTCTGACACCGAGTCACTTTGTTTTCCGTCAGGACTTCAGTGCGCTGCTGGATACGCATATCGAAAGCGGTGCGGATATCACCATGCTGTATCAGAATGTGGATAATGCAAAGGAATCCTTCGTAAACTGTGATGTTGTGAATCTGAACAAGCAGAAGGGTGTTCTGTCTCTGGAGAAGAATCGCGGAAACTCCAAATCCAGAACGATTTCTCTGGAAACCTATATCCTGAGCAAGGAGCTGTTTATGGATCTGGTTAAGAAAGCGGCGAATATCTCTTCTCTGTACTGGTTCCGCGATATCGTAAACGATGAGTGTGCGGAGCTGGATATCCGTGGTGTTGCACACCGTGGCTTTGTGGCATGTATCAATGACTTCAAGAGCTACTACAATGCCAATATGGATCTGCTGGACTATGATAAGGCGATGGATCTGTTCCATACAGACTGGCCGGTTTATACAAGAACCAACGATTCCTGTCCTACACAGTACTACGCAGGTGTCAGTGTGAAAAACAGTATGGTTTCCAACGGATGTCTGGTAGAGGGTGATATTGAAAACAGCGTCATCGGACGTGGGGCGATTATCAAGAAGGGGGCAGTTGTGAAAAACTGTGTGATCCTTCCGGGTGCATGATCGGTGAAGATGTGCATATTGAAAATGTAGTAGTGGATAAGAAAGCAAGAATCGTCCGTAAAAAAGAACTGCTGGGCCTTGCCGACACTCCGCTGTACGTGAAAAGGAATGATAAAATTTAATGGCAAGAATATTGATGGTTGCTGCCGAGGGTCTTCCCTTTATTAAAAGCGGAGGACTGGCAGATGTAATCGGCTCCCTGCCGAATGAGCTGGCTAAAAAGGGTCATGAGGTGCGTGTTATCATGCCGCTGTACCTGAAAATTGCTCAGAAATTTCACCATGAATTTACGCTGGAGGCTCAGTTTTCCGTGAGTATTGCGTATCATGAGGTACCGGTAAATATCTGGTCAACCATGCGCAAGGATGTAAAATTCTATTTTGTTGAGCACAAGGGATACTTTGAGCGTGAAGAAATGTATGGACATATTGATGACGGGGAACGCTTTGCTTATTTCCAGAAGCTGTCATTGAAATGTGCAATCAGCTGAACTACTTCCCGGAAATCATGCACTGTCATGACTGGCATACCGGGATGATTCCTGCTATGTGCAAGGAAGGTCACAGCTTTGATGAAGCTATCGCAATATCCGCTTTGTTTATACGATTCACAATCTGGCTTATCAGGGGAACTTCGGTGTGGAAATGCTGGACAGCTGTCTGGGACTGGATTATCGAATTTATGACAACGGAAATGTACGCTACGACGGTGGAATCAGTTTCATGAAGTCCGGTATTCTGTATGCGGACAAGGTGACAACAGTTTCCCCTACATATTCTCAGGAGATTCTGACGCCGCAGTACGGCGAGCATCTGGAAATGGTGCTGAATATCCGTAAATATGACCTGTGGGGAATCACAAACGGTATTGATATTGAATACTGGGATCCGAAGAATGATCCGGAAATTCCATATCACTACAACAAGGTGAATGTAAAGAAAGCCAAAGGCTTGAATAAGGAAGCACTGCAGAAGGAGCTCGGTCTGAATGTGGATCAGAATGTACTGCTGATCGGTGTTGTTTCCCGTCTTACCTGGCAGAAGGGCTTCTATCTGATGATGGAAAAGCTCTCTGAAATCTGTGCTATGCCGATTCAGCTTGCTGTTTTAGGAAGCGGAGAGGCAAGCATTGAGGAAAAGATGGCGCAGCTGGAAGCAGGAAACAAAGGGAAAATTGCATTCTACAAGGGATACAATGATTCTCTGGCACACCGCATCTATGGTGCATGTGATCTGTTCCTGATGCCATCCCTGTTTGAACCGTGTGGAATCTCACAGCTGATATCCATGCGCTACGGTACACTGCCGCTGGTACGTGAAACCGGAGGTCTGAAGGATACGGTAACACCGTATAACGAATTTGAAAAGACTGGTAACGGCTTCAGCTTCGCAAATTACAACTCTGATGAAATGCTTCAGGTGATGTACAATGCCATTGATGTCTATTACAATCGTAAGGAGGACTGGAAGATTCTTGTCCGTAATGCGATGAATACAGATGTCAGCTGGGCAAAGAGTGCGGAAACCTATTGTCAGCTGTACGGTCAGCTGCATTCATAAGGAAACAGAAAGGCATATTGTGTAAAACAGTATGTCTTTTTTTAGCTTGCGAGTGGTAGCGAACCTGTACAGCTTTTCGATATCAGGATAGAAAAATTTACATACTGTACAGTTCATGATTCAGATCACAGGGCATTCCGATATAGATATTATCATTCTGGAAGGTGAATTCCTCTTTCTGATATGGTAAAACGGTTATACTATGCGCATATTCGATTTTGTAAGCAGGGGGCATATTCCGAATCTGATGAAAAGGCAGTCTTTCGTAGCTGTTATGGATTTACAGCATGTACCTGTGCTTGTATTATAATTTTTTTAGGATATCATTTCTTTGAAAAATGGGTTAAAATGAAAGAAATGAGGTGGTTCATATGAGAGCAAGAATTGAATTGACTAGAATTGACAACCGGCTTGTCCATGGACAGGTTGGTCTTACATGGGGAAGTACCTTAAATATTGACACAATTGTTGTTGTGGATAACCTGACTGCCGCCAGCAGCTTTGCACAGAAGCTGATGCAGAGTGTTGCCTCTGCCGCAAGCCGTCAGATCCGCTTTTATACAGTACATGACTTTATCCGTGCATACAATGACAACACAAGTCATCAAAAGCTGTTTGTTGTCGTACAGTCACCGCATGAGGCGCGTCTGCTGGTGGAAGCGGGAATTGAATTGAAGCGTGTCAATGTCGGCAATATGCATTATGAAAAGGGGAGAGTCGCATTTAACCGAAAGGTATATCTTACACAGCCGGATATTGAGGACATAAACTATATGATTTCACAGGGGACAGAGGTGTTCTATCAGGATGTTCCCGGATCGGCTGTTGAGAAATTCAGTGAGCTTGATTACGAGACAATGAAGCGGAGAAGGTAAATGGTCTTCGCTTTTGTATACATGCATGTTGAGAATGGAAAGGCAGGAACAACGCAATGAAGGAAATCGTATTTGAAGAATTGAAAAAACGCTGTGAGGAATATGCCATAGAGGAGCACACGCGATTTACAGCAGTCAGTATTGCTGATGCACTGCATATCAGTCGCAATACGGTATCCCAGTATTTGAATGAAAGGGTAAAGACAGGGGATGTAATCAAAATCAATTCCCGCCCGGTATACTTTTTTGTACGTGAGGCTGTGGAAAACAAATGGAGCGGTGTTGTGACCAAATGCACCTTTGATTCATTTGAACAGCTTGCGCAGGAGCTGGTGGGAGATGCACAGGATTTTGAACAGCTGATCGGCTGTAACAATTCTCTATCCAGTGTGGTGGAGCATTGCAAGGCGGCAGTATCCTATCCCGGAGGACTGCCGATTCTGATCAACGGACCGACCGGTACGGGGAAAAGCATGATTGCCTCCATGATGTATGAATATGCGGTGAATCAGAATATTATTGGAAAGAACAAGAAATTTGTGGCGGTAAACTGCTCGGAGTATGCAAATAATCCAGAGCTGCTGACAACCAATCTGTTCGGAAATGTAAAGGGAGCCTATACCGGAGCGGATGAGGATAACCCCGGGCTGATTTCACTGGCAGACGGCGGATTGCTGTTTCTGGATGAGGTGCACTGTTTGAAGGCGGAATGTCAGGAAAAGCTGTTTTTCTTTATGGACAAGGGTATGTATCACAAGGTCGGGGATAATGAAAACTGGTATTATTCCAAATGCCGACTGGTTTTCGCAACAACGGAGGACCCGCAGAATGTTCTGTTAAAGACCCTGCTGCGAAGAATTCCAATAACGATTACTGTTCCGGCATTGAAGGATCGTCCGCTGATTGAAAAGCGGGAGCTGATCTACACGATTTTCACAAAGGAGAGCAAACGCCTTGGTAAAGAAATCCTCATCAGCAATCTCGCCTATCAGAGTCTGATGGATTTTGAGTTTATCGGCAATGTCGGGGCATTGAAAAATGCATCAAGGCAGCCTGTGCAAATTCCTTCCTCGTCCATCAGGGAGAGCCGAAGCTGAAAATACAGGTGCTGATTTGCCGGATTATATCTTTCCATCCCTGACCTCCGTGCAGCTGAAATCCTCCACCCATGGCATGCAGGAGGCTATGATACCAATCGAGCGGCTCAAGGGCTCGCTGAATCAGGCGTCCCCGCTGCTGCATCTGTACAGTCAGCTGGTCACGCAGTATGAGGGATATCAAACCTCGACAAATGCCTTTCCTGCGTATATGGAAAAAACCGGAATTCTCATACAAAGCTATATTGATTATGTCATGTTTCATAACCGCTATCAGAAAAATACGAGTGAGGCATACCTGTTGAAGCTGCTGGATAAAATCTATTCCATTGTCATGAATAAATACTCCATCAACATACCGAATAATGAAATCAAAATCTATTCCCGCATTCTTGTTGAATATTCAAAATGTGCAACCGATGCCAATGTTTGGATCAGTGCGCATCAGAAAACGGTAAAAGCGCTGGTGGAGGAGGTTCAGGAGCGAATGCCGAGAATCTTCCATATAGCAGAGGAAATTGTGGAGAATGTGCGTCTGAATCTGGATTTGGAGCTTGATGAGCTGCTGCTGGTGATCATCGCCATCGCATTTGCGGGCTATCAGAATGAAGAGGTCAGCTCCTGTGTCGGTGTTATTCTATGCCATGGCTACTCCACCGCAAGCAGTATTGCGGATACAGCGAACCGTATGCTGGGGCAGTATGTGTTTGACGGTATCGACATGGAAATCAATATCACCATCGATAAGGTGGCGCAGCTGGCAGATGATTATCTGAAGCGCAAGGGAACCATACACGAACTGATTTTCTGGTGGATATGGGTAGTCTGGAGGAAATCTATACAAGAATCAAGCCGATGTCCGATTATAATATTGCGCTGATCAACAATGTATCTACCGCTATGGCATTGGAGGTCGGCAACTACATCATGCAGGGAAAACGAGTGGAGGAAATTTTGCAGCTGGTGAAGGAGAACCATCAGCTTTCCACACACTATCTGAAAAGCAGAAAAAAGAAATCTGCCATCCTTTCCATCTGTGCCACCGGCTTTGGGGCAGCGAAAAAAATCAGTGAGCTGCTGGAGGGCTCCCTGCCACGCAAAATCGATCTGGAAATCATCCCTTATAATTATCAGCAGCTGGTGGAAAACGGGAACCGTGATTCCATCTTCAACCGGTATCAGGTGGAGCTGATTGTCGGAACGCTGGATCCCAAGGTGAGCGGCATTCCGTTTATGGCGATTGAAAGTGTTATGATGAACGATGAAATCGGCGTTCTGGAACAGCTGATGCAGCGGTATCTGGAGCTGTCGATCTGGAGGCGTTCAATCAGAATATCACAAAGAATTTCACCCTGTCCAATATCGTGAATCATCTGACTATTCTGAACGGAGAAAAGATTATCGACGATGTGGAGGAAATTGTGGAAAATCTGGAGGAGGATCTGAACGAGGAGCTGGATGCCACCCGTAAGGTGGGTCTGTATGTACATATCAGCTGTCTGATCGAACGCCTGATCCTGAAACAGGGAATTGAGCATGTGGAGGGTATGGAAAAGGCAGTAGAAGGTAAAAAGGATCGTGTTGACAAGGTCAAGGATGCCTTTAGTGGCGTGGAAATGAGATATAGTGTCGAACTTCCGGCGCCGGAAGCACTTTATGTATTGAATTACTTCAAAAACCCTAAATAAATCAAGCGAAACGTGCCGCGACAGAAAGTTGGCACGTTTCTTGCTGATTATAAAAGTGAATGGAGGTGGAATATATGCCGAATATTCTATTAACAAGAATTGACAACCGTCTGGTACATGGACAAGTTGGGGTCACATGGACAAAGACGCTGGGAGCCAATCTGATTGTTGTGGCGGACGACACTGCTGCAGAGGACAGAATCCAGCAGTCACTGATGAGTGTCACAGCAAAATCATCCGGTGTGGGAATCCGTTTCTTTACGATTGAAAAAACGGCTGCCATCATTGGCAGGGCAGCACCGGAACAGAAAATCTTTATCGTATGCCGTACGCCGAAGGATGTCCGCCGTCTGGTGGAGGCGGTGTTGCTCTGAAGGAGGTAAATGTGGGAAACATGCATTTCTCCGAAGGGAAACGCGCTATGACTAAGAAGGTCTATGTCGATGATGAAGACATGGATGATTTGAAGTATCTGGTATCAAAGGGCATCAATGTGTATGCACAGGATGTGCCGGGAGATCCGAAATCCGCTATTGAATAACAAAAACTGAAAAGGAGATGAAAGTAATATGGAGATTACACTTTTACAGGGAATCCTACTGACCATTATGACGATTATCGTCGGTCTTGATTTCTTCCTCGAAGCGTTCTTTATCTTCCGTCCGCTGATCGTTTCGACACTGACGGGACTGATTTGGGTGATATTACCTTGGGGCTAAAGGTTGGTGCATTGATTGAGCTTGCATTCGCAGGGCTGACACCGGCCGGTGGTACGCAGCCGCCAAACCCTGTATTCGCAGGTCTGATGGGGACAGTACTGGCGTATACAACCGGCTGTGATCCAAAAGCTGCTCTGGGTCTTTGTCTGCCATTCTCTTTCCTGGGACAGTATGTCATTCTGTTCTATTATTCCGCTTTCTCATTCTTTATGGGAAAAGCCGACAAGTGTGCTGCAGAGGCTGATGTAAAGGGAATCCGCCGCATCAACTTCACAACCATGACCATTATCTCACTGACCTATGGAGCACTGGCATTCCTGTGTACCTATGTTGCACAGCAGCCGATGGCTGACTTTGTAAACGCACTGCCTGCCGTTATCACACACGGACTTGAGGTTGCCGGCGGTATTCTTCCGGCAGTCGGATTTGCTATGCTTCTGCGTGTTATGATGAAGGTAAAATACACACCTTACTTTATTGCAGGCTTCCTGATGGCATGCTTCTGTGAAATGCCGAACCTGCTGCCGGTAGCGCTGCTTGGTACCGTATTTGCACTGATTGACTTCTTCGGTGTGAAGCAGAGAAAAGACGAAATCGAAGAAGCTGTGAAAAACGCAGGGATAACTGGAGGTGACACGAATGTCGGCATCTAAAAAATTAACAAAACATGATATTACAATGCTTGGTATACGTTCTTCCTTCCTGCAGGCATCCTTCAACTATGAACGTATGCAGGCCTGTGGCTTTACATGGGCAATGCTGCCTGCTCTGGAAAAGGTATACGGAGATGACAAGGAAAAGCTGTCTGCCGCAATGACAGATAATCTGGAATTTATCAATACACATCCAAACCTAGTCGGCTTTCTGATGGGCTTGATGATGTCCTTGGAGGAAGGTGGAGGAACCCGTGATGCTATCAAGGGTCTGAAGCTGGCCCTGTTTGGACCGATTGCCGGTATCGGTGATGCAATCTTCTGGTTCACCATTCTGCCGATTGTCGCAGGTATCTCCTGTTCCTTTGCATCACAGGGATCCGTTCTGGGACCGATTATTTTCTTTGCGACCTATGTGGTTATCTGGATTCTGCGTATCGTCTGGACCCGTCTTGGCTACACCCTTGGAACACGTTCCATTGATATCATCACAGAGAACTCTGATATGATTGCCAATTCCGCAACAATTCTGGGTATCACGGTAATCGGTGCGCTGATTGCTTCCTATGTTACGATTAACCTGCTGCCTGTCATTAAGGTAGACGGTGGTATCGAGGTTGCGGTACAGGCTGAGTTCTTCGATCGAATCTTCCCGAACTTTTTGCCAATGTGTGTTACCCTGCTGCTGTTCTGGCTGCTGAAAAAGAAACAGGCGAATCCAATCGTTTTGATTGTATCCATTATCGTGCTTTCCATTCTGGGCGCATGGATCGGACTTGTTTAAAATATGATAAAATAAAGCTATCCACATAAGAATTTCGGATAGCTTTTTTCAAAAATAGGAGGTAATTATGAAACTGATACATACAGAGAATTATGAAGCAATGTCAAAAGAGGCTGCGGATTTGCTGCTGGATACACTGCGTAAGAAGCCGGATGCAGTTATCTGCCTTGCGACCGGAAGCTCTCCGGCGCGGATGTATGAGCTGGTATGTGAAGCAGTGAACAGGGAACGAATCGACCTGTCCGAAATCACATTCGTGAAGCTGGATGAATGGTATGGAGTAGAGCCGCAGGCAGCCTGTACGTGTACCACCTTTATCAGGGAGCATCTGCTGGATCAGCTGTATATGCAGCCAAAGGCGGTCGTTGAATTTGTGTCCGATGCGGCAGATATCAGGCAGGAGCTGGATAGGATGGATGTGTTTTTATCAGAGCATCCTATTGATGTCATGATTCTCGGACTGGGAATGAATGGACATCTCGGATTGAATGAGCCTGCGGATTTCCTTACACTGAACGCACATTATGCAGAGCTGGATGAGAAAACAAAAACACACGATATGGTAAAGGGCTATGAGCCAAAGGGAGGTTTGACGATAGGACTGCAGGGAATCTTTACATCAGGCAGATTATTATGCTGGTTTGCGGGGATCGAAAGGAAGCAGCCTATCAGGCATTTATGAGTCAGAGAATAGCAACCTCTACTCCGGCATCTCTATTATGGCTGCATCCGAACTGCGTTACGCTGGTGGATGATACCATACAGAAATAACTTTTTATATTGTTATTGTGATAAAGTTATGATAACAAAATGGAGAGGAGTAGATTGATATGATACAAATTCGTCCTGTTTCTGATTTGAGAATAAATTCTCTGAAATTGAAGAGATCGTAAATGGTGGGGAACCCGTTTACCTTACAAAGAACGGCTATAGTACAATGGTGGTTATGAGTCTGGAACGGTATGCAAGTCTTACAGATGTTGGAGAGACCAAGCTGGATGAGGCTGATCGTATTGCGGAAACAAGTGAGGAACGATATTCGCTCGAACGAGTGTTTGGCGATATCAGAAAAGCTGTTGATGGAAATGAAGACCTATAAGGGGATTCATTTGTATAGCCTTTCGAAAAGGAGGCAGCCTTATGTTCCTACATTTCATCACATCACATACGTCCTTAGGATAAAGCAGCAGTGAGGTGCAACCCCTACATCGTGCTTCTTCCCGCTGCTTTTAGGTTCACCTTTCGTTTGACCTTGTTTGCTTTCATGACGGAACGCTAGAAAGTAAGCGAACACATCCTACATATATGGCAGGAATATCTCCATAATCATCGCCATTTCGGAAGAAGGGATCGTCACGTTGAAAATTTCAGAGATAATTTCAAAATTTTTCTCCATGATATAATACATCTGATCATACTGATTGATGATGCCTCTGGCCTTTGGATAGGACAGGGGCTCTTTTCGTATGCATCGCTCGATCATAAATCCACTGTGGAATATGAATTTAATCAACAAATCATCTGTATAGGAAATATTCAAATCATGCAGAATATTGATCAATACATTAAACAGAGACTGACAGACCTTATGCGGATTCAGAAATACCAGTGACTCAGACAGTACCTTGTTTGTGATATCATTCAGCAGCTCCTGTGCATGTGTTTCCGTTTCGCTTACACTTGCCGCATCCCTTGTGTTTTCCTGTCGGAAATATTGGATGGAACTTAAGGTGGAACCGAGTGATTCCATCTTTTCCACAATCGCCATCAGTGTTTTTACCGATATATCACTTACAATGGTAAACGCAGCATCACTCAGTTTTTTCAGCATGGCTTCACTTGCTGTGACTGTACTGCTGTCTGTGGCAATCACAACACCCTTCCCGCGATTGATGGAATGCATCGTATCGGCAATCAGCCTGCAATTCTTTTCATGGGAGTCTGTGAATGCAGACGAAGGTAGTGAATTTCAGTTTTGAAGGACAGGCTGTTCAAATAATCGGCATACTCCTTTGCTGTATCGTTATCCACACTGATAATCAGCAGCTGAATATAATTGCTGTCGATCCATTGTGAGGAAAGATACAGATAGGTGGCGATATAATCCGTTTCCTCGGCAGGAAGCTGCAGCTCCTGATGCGTGTGAATGTGTGAAACAATGCTTTGCGCACAGTCATAATCCTCCTGCTTGGCGATACGGTACTCTGCCCGGCGAAAGCCAAGCTCCTGATTACCACTGCGTATGCAGCTGATGGAATTGGATACATGCAGAAGTAAACCGTACAGCAGATTTTCATTCTTACAAATCGGATTGTTTTGCAGAATCGGATACAAAAGATCATAAACCTGCTTCAGCATTACGGAGCGAATCGTATTCAGGTGGATACCGATTGCTGCATTGATATCCTGTATACACAGATTGATCAGCTTATCATCAATGCTGTCCAGATAGCTGTCCTTTTTGCTGGTACCGTCATTGAGATCATACAGCAGCTCCAGCTCCTGATTCTGTTTCAGCGCTGAGAAAAACAGATACTCACCGGCAAACAGATTCAGAATGTTATCCAGTTCACTCATGCGTTCATTCACGTCATAAATATCCGTTAATACCTGTGTGGAAATATCATCATAATCAATACTGACAAACAGAGCCTCCTGCTCCAGATAGCTGCGAAAGGCGTGTGCACAGGCCTGCTTGATTTCCGCATGCAGATGAGGCAGTTCCCAGAATAGTCCGACATAACAAAACAGCTCAGTGCGCCCTTTGATATCCGTATGGTTTTATTGATATGTGCAGCCTCCTGCTGGAAATACTGCATCGTCAGAACAAGCATTTCCTGAATGGATTTCTCCCGCAGACAGGGGATATGTATCTGCATAGGGAAGCAGCGGCGTATGTCCGGATTCAGTATCATGTTTTCCGTGTTGGAGATACCCACTATCAGGGAGCGAATCGGATATTCCTTGGAAGGAAGATGCAGCGGCGTATAGGATTGGCTGATCATACTGTTGTACAGACTGGTCAGGGCGGAAAAGGAAAGACGATCCATGTGATTCAGAATGAGCATACCGTTTCTGCTTGCTTCCAGCAGCCCCTTTTTCAAATGGCTGCCATCATAATAGCCATACAGCTTACTGAGTATTTCCTCCGGCTCCTGATCGGCATAATTCAGACAGTCAAAGACAACGATCCGTGATCCATGAGTAAAGATTTTCCTTTGCAGGCAGAATTCAAACATCGTTTTCGCAAAGTTAAGCTTTCCGACACAGGGATCCCCGTATAACAGAATATTCAACCCCTGCGGCGGATACAGCAAAGCGGATTTCGCCCGTTGAATCGGCTCAAACATACTGCTGGTATCGCGGTTTGCGAGATACTGACGGAAAACATCCGCCTGTGTCTGTTCGTTTTTTAGCTCATGCTCCTCCTTCAGGTAGCTTTGAATACTCTTCCCCTTTGGAATGACACTGGGGATATGTACATCCGGATGCTCATTTTCCAATGGTGTTCTGGCAAAAAACAGAGTCGGACGTCCCTGCGTCTTAATCAGTCTTCCCTCATGATGCAGCTGGTTTAAAAGTCTCGATACATTGGAGCGGTCCATTTGCAGATCAAGACTGATATTCAAAGCATCCCTTCCCAGACTTCCGCGCTGCTGCAGCTGCTTTGCTGTATGACGGATGAGATGCTGATACACCTCTTCTTTTTTCTTGTCCATATAGCCTAACCTCCTTTTTGACATTATAACAAAAAATATCCGGTATTTGGTGTAAAATGGGCGAGTCGCTTACACACTGCTGTTCAGAATGTATTTTTAATTCATCATGATTGTGCAAAAACTTACGCACATATGTATGGATAGGAAGAAAAGCGGTTACTTTTTCTGTAAAAATAAAAAGAAACCGCTGATATATACATGAAATATCGCTTTACACAATTTGTTTACTGTGTAAAAAAAGCAACGATTTTGTGTGGCGAAAACAGCGTGATACAATACACTCGAAGTTGAGAACGACTGTCGAACAACCGGCAGCTGGTGAAATGAGGAGGTAGAAATATGGTTGCAGTGTTATTGGTGACACATGGCGATCTGGCACAGGCGCTGTTGTCAAGTGCGGCACTGATTATGGGAGAAGCAGCGCTGATTGAAAGTCATGGTTTATATCACGGAGACAGTGTTGATAATCTGAAGGACACGATTAAGGAGGCGATAATCAGATTGTCTGAGTGCTCACAGGGAGACGGTGTTCTGATTCTGACGGATTTATTCGGAGGTAGTCCGTCCAATGCGGCAGCAAGGGCGATGCACGAGCTGCAGGATAGCGTTCACTGTGAGTGTATCACCGGGGTGAATCTTCCGATTCTTCTGGAGGTGGCTACGAGCAAGACCTTTATGAAGCTGGAGGAGCTGAAGCAGCACGCATTAGAAGTTGGTGGGAACAGTATTCTGGATCTGAGAAATCAGTTTCAGTTATAAGCAGATTGCTGAAAGGAGATAAGTTATGCAGATTTCAATTATTCAGGCCATTCTGATTGGTACGCTTTACTATTTAACAAACAACGGGGTTCCTGGCTGACCGGGCTGGGCAGTGTTTCCATACGCCAGCCGATCTGTGCGGGAACGATTGTCGGATTGATCCTTGGAAAGCCGGTGGAAGGCTGTATCATGGGGGCTACGATCAATACCCTGTATCTGGGCTTTGTAAATGCGGGAGGTACGCTGCCAACGGATCCCGGAATCGGCGGTGTTGTGGGGACAGCCCTTGCTCTGAGCGCCAATGCCACACCGCAGGTCGCTATGTCGATTGCGGTTCCGCTCGGAGTTATGGGAACGATGGTATGGACGCTTCGTCAAACTGTAAACATCTATTTTGTGCACCAGATGGACAAATATGCAGTTACCGGGGATATTAAAAAAATGGCATTCTGGCAGCTGGTACCGACGCAGCTGTTCGGATATGCAGTAACCATGATTCCATGTGCGCTGCTGGTTTACTTCGGTGCACCGGCTACGCAGGGACTGCTGGACATGCTGGCAGGAAAGCCGCTTCATATTCTGAGTGTGATCGGCGGGATTCTTCCTGCCATCGGTATTGCCATGATCATCCGTATGCTGAATACAAGAAACGGAATCCTGATTTTCTTTACACTCGGATTCTTCCTGGAAACATACTCCGGACTGAGTATGCTGGTGGTATCAATTTTTGCGGCAATCGCTGCTTACTTCTATGGTGAATTGAAATTCGGAAAGGCAGGGAATGAGGAATGAGTGAACAGGTGACGGAAAGAAAGCTGACAATAAAGGATCTGAATACATCCTATTTCATGTTTGAGGTGTTTGCACAGGCCTGCTGCAGCTATGAACGATTGCAGGCACCCGGATTTTTCTCCGGTATGAAGAATGTTATCGCGAAATTATACACAGACCCTGAGGAACGTGCAGAAGCATGTCAGCGTCATATGGAATTTTATAACTCGGAATTTGCGCTGGTAGGGCCGGTAATTCTTGGTCTTACGATTGCCATGGAGGAAGAAAAGGCCTGTGGTGCGGAGATCGACGGACTTGCGATCAGTGCGGTCAAGACTTCTCTGATGGGACCGCTTGCGGGAATCGGAGATACCCTGCGGCAGGGAACACTGATTCCGATCATCGGCTCCATCGCAATCTCCATCGGGCAGGAAGGAAATCTTCTGGGACCGATCTTCTATTTCTTTGTGACGCTGGCACTGAACTTCGGTATCAGCTATACGCTGTACCGCAAGGCATATGACAAGGGGCGCGATTTCGTCGGTGAATTCTTCAGCGGCGGGAAGATGGAGAAAATCATGACAATGGTAACCGCTATGGGCTCCATCACCATCGGTGCACTTGCCGCCACGACTGTAAAGCTGACTTCAACTGCAGAGATTGCTCTGGGTGACAACAAGCTGGCGGTACAGACCGATATTCTGGATAAGATTGTAAACAATCTGCTTCCCTTTGGCATGGTCATGCTGACGTTTTATCTGATGAATAAAAAAGTTAGTGTAAACAAGGTTCTGCTCATTCTGTTTGCCATCGGAATCATCGGTGGACTGCTGGGAATCGTTTAGGCAGGTGCAGTATATGAAGGTTCTGATTACATCCAACAGCTTTGGAAAATTTGATGAGGCTCCGCGGAAGCGGATGCTGGATCTAGGCTGGGAGCTGCTTGATAACCGCTATCATCATATTATGAGCGAGGAAGAAATGATGAACGAGGTTCCCGGCGTGGATGCGATTATACTTGGCTCTGATATTGTCAGTAAACGGGTGCTGGATAAGGCTGACAAACTGAAAATTATATCCAGATACGGTGTGGGAATTGACAACATTGATACCGCGGAGGCTGAAAAAAGAGGCATTGCTGTCACGGTGACGAAAAACTGTAATACGGAGGCGGTGGCAGATTATACGATTGCCCTCATGCTGGCGACCCTGCGCCATGTATGCAATGTGCATTCCTCCTTGCAAAAGGGGATATGGAAAAGGAAACCGGTATGGATTTATGCCATAAGACAGTCGGAGTATTCGGTCTGGGCGCAATCGGCCGTCAGGTTGTAAAACGTCTCAAGGGATTTGAATGTAAGATATTAGGGTACGATATATTCGCAGATGAAGAATACTGCGAAAAAGAGGGAATCTGTCTGCTTTCCCCACAGGAGATTTTCAAACAGGCGGACATCATTACACTGCATGTTCCCGGCAACGCGGATGGAACACATTTCATCACTCAGCAGGAGCTGGAGCTGATGAAGCCCGAGGCTGTCCTCATCAATACCGCAAGAGCTTCTCTCATCGATGAAACGGCCATGGTTCAGGCATTGCGGCAAAAACGTATCTATGGGTACGGAACGGATGTCTTTGATGGGGAACCACATATGAATCCGGAATTTATCGGTTTGAACAATGTGGTATGCAGCCCGCATACAGCCGCCGTCAGTGTGGAGGCAGTCAATACCATGTCACATGCCGCCGTTGAGCATCTGATGGAGTATTTTGGAGTAACAAATGATAGGAGAAACCTTATATGAAACATATCGTTTGGACAAGAATTGATGACCGTCTGATTCACGGTCAGGTCATGACACAATGGATTCAGTATACCGAGGCGAATGAGGTACTGATCATCGATGATGGCGTCGCAAAGGATTCCTTTCTGCAGATGGTTATGAAATCCAGTGTTCCCGGCAAATCAGTTTAAAGGTGTTAAGTGTCAAGGATGCAATCGGATACTTGAATGAAGATGGAAAGCATGAGAAAATCATCATTCTTGTAAAGACACCGGTGGTGTTGGATGAGCTGAGCGATGCCGGTGTCCGTCTGAAGAGCATCAATGTCGGAGGAATCGGCGCGAAGGCCGGAAGAAAGCCGATGTTCAAAAACATATCTGTCAGTGAAGAGGAAAAGGAAGCCTTCCGCAATCTGTTAAACAAGGGAATCAACGTGTTCCTGCGTGTCATTGTTACAGAACCGGAAGAGGATATCGCAAAATATTTATAGAAAGGAAACGGTATACCGATGCGTATCAGAAGCAGTCAGGTCGTATACCGGAGGTAACAGGATGAATGAAATTGTAGAATTTATCGCAAAGCACAAGGTGGTCGTTATCTGCCGCGGCTTGTATGATAATGAGCTGATCAAAACAATCAGAGCGCTGTATGATGGCGGTATACGTGTAGTGGAGGTTACCTTTGATCAGGCAGACCCCGATGCGGTAGAGAAGACATGCGGTGCAATAAGGACAATCAAAGAGCATTTTCCACAGATGAAGGTGGGAAGCGGCACAGTAACCTGTGTAAAGCATGTGCTTGCCACAAAGAAGGCAGGGGGAGAATTCTGCCTGTCACCGGATGTGAATACGGAGGTGATTCGTGCAACGAAAGAAGCCGGTCTGATTTCTATACCCGGAGCAATGACCTCAACAGAAATTTTGCAGGCACACAATGCCGGAGCGGATATCGTGAAAATATTCCCTGCAGGATGGCTGGGACTGTCCTATCTGAAGGATATCAAAGGCCGATCAATCATGTGAAATTCCTTGCGGCAGCCGGTGTAAATGAGGAGAACTTCAAGGAGTATCTGAACGCCGGATACTGTGCAGCAGGCATCAGCGGCCGCTTTATCGATCGAAAGGTTATCGCTGAAGGAAATTTCGAGGAGCTGACACGTCGGGCAAGGATATTTACCGATATCGCAAACGCGTGTTAATTCAACCCCCGCCGCACAACTGCTATTGGCGGGGGTTCTTTTAGAATCATACCAACAATCTACGACTGTTCTCTATGCAGGAAGTGAGGGAATCAGCGTATGCAGGAAAGCAGAAAATTATACGAGGAGGATAACAGATGAAGGCTATTGTATTTGGTGCGGGGAAAATCGCCCGTGGATTTATCGGGCAGCTGCTGTATCTCAGTAAGGCGGATATCACGTTTGTGGATATCGATCAACAGCTGGTGGATCGTTTGAATAAGGATCAGAAATACCATGTGTATATTCTGGGAGATTCTTCATTGGATAGTGATGTTACAGGCTTTCAGGCGGTACAGCTGGAGGATGAAAAACGCATTGGTGCTGCCCTTGTGGAAGCGGATATCGCCTTTGTTTCCGTAGGTGGTGCAAACCTGAAGTCACTGGGTGAGAAAATCGGAAGAATATATAAGGAAAACGGCATACCGAAAAAGCCGTTTAACTTCGTGACGTGCGAGAACTGGAGACATGCGGGAGCGTTTCTGTATGAAGGGATTACGGCAGAGATGGAGGAACAGGAGAAAACGATGTTTGATCAGTTTGTCGGTGTGAACGAGGCAGTTATCATGCGCTCTGCGACCCAGCCCAGTGATGAACTTGCAATGCAGGATGCAACAGGTGTATGGGTACAGAATTACTGGTATCTTCCCATCAGTGCCGAGCATTTCAAGGGGGAGCTTCCACCGATTCAGGATGCGGAGCTGATGCAGAACTTCGGTGATTTTTTAACCCAGAAAATGTATACCAATAATACAAGCAACGCTGTCATCGCCTATCATGGCTATCTGGCAGGCTATGAGCTGCTGGCAGAGGCCGCAAACAGCCCGGAGGTTTCCGCCTTGCTGGATGAGGTATATGAGGAAATCAACCAAACACTGGTGGCGGAGCTGCATGTCGATCCGCAGCAGCAGAAGGCCTTTGCGGAAAAGGCAAGAGCAAAATATACAGACTGGACGATTGTCGACCGTGTCATACGGCATGGAAAGGATCCGCTTCGCAAGCTGGGAGCACAGGATCGGCTGATTGCACCGGCAAGAATGGCATTGAACCATGGGGTTTATCCCCGAGTGATAATTGAAACCATCGCAAAGGCGCTGTTCTTTGATGAGGAAGTGATGCGTCCGCAAGGAAGCTGAAAGCAATGCGAAGAGAGCACGGGATACCCTATGTATTACAGACCGTATGTGAACTGAACGAGCAGGAGCCACTGTACCGGGAGGTGCTGAAGGCTGTGGAAAGGATATGTAAGGAAGGGATGGTCAAGGGACATGAGTAAAAATGTTATCATCGGTGCCGGATTAAGCGGGCGGGGCTATTTAAACCGTCTGCTGTATCTGTCAAAGGAAGAAACCGTTTTTTTAGATCGTGATGAGAGCCTGATCCGGCAGCTGCGCAAGGAGCCTTCGTATACGATTCGCTTTGGAAGTGAGCGGGAGCCTCTTAAGGTGGATAATTACACAGCCTATACGATAACGGATGAGCGTGCGATAACAAACATCGCACAGGCAGAACGCATTTTTATCTGTGTCGGTGCCGATCACGTTGCGGAATTGCTGCCCTTTTTGCAGGCAGCATTGCAGGAGCGAGATAGGCGTTCTTTGGATATCCTTGTTGCAGAAAATGGAATACAGCCATCCTCACCCCTTGCTGTATTGCGCAGTGATTCCCGAATACATTTGAGTGAAGCTGTCATATTCTGTACAACGCTTGGACAGCGTGATTCACTGGCTATCTTCAGTGAAAATCTGGACCATCTTCCCTACGACAGCATAGCATTGGGACATGAGCTTCCCTTATACGGCTTCGTACAGGAAACACATTTTTCCGATTTGCTGGAGCGCAAAATCTATACGTATAACTGTATCAGTGCATGCATAGCCTATCTGGGGTATGAAAAGGGGTATACGGATTATGCCGAAGCCGCGAATGATATTGAAATAACTGAGAAAATCAAACGGATAGCGGAAGTAATCAATCGCTGTATCACTACTGTGTATAATGTTTCCATGCAGGAGCAGACCGCGTTTTCTGAAATGGCGATTCGAAAGTTTCAAAATCGAAATATCAAAGATACCGTAGCGCGCAATGTTCGGGATGTTGAAAGAAAGCTGAAGCCTGAGGAAAGAATCCGCAAGCCGTTGTCTTTGATGCAGGAGCAGGGGGAATACAGCAGAGAGCTGCTGGAGGTTCTGGCAGCGGCACTTCGATATGGCATGAAAACAAAAGAGCTTTCGCAGGATTGGGATAAGCTGGTGGATTTCTACACACAGGAATGTGCGAGGAGTGGAAGCAGGTTTTGCATCGCTGTAAATGATCGGGCTGTAAGGCATCTGCTATACGTATGAAGGCTGCTGGTTCGCTAAAGCGCAAGGTGTAAAAGGGAATCGTGTATTCCTGCTTCTTGCCCGCATTGAAAGACAAGCATAAAAAAAAACAAAAAGAAGGGTCAGATGTTGACA
>ENA-OQCK01000340-OQCK01000340.1-human-gut-metagenome-genome-assembly--contig:-NODE-340-length-26982-cov-10.120387_pt1 | contig 26982 bp, 37 predicted proteins | sample MGYA00242498_ERZ504578 | MGnify/ENA primary metagenome ERZ504578 (study PRJEB26092, sample SAMD00036229) | human gut metagenome | host: Homo sapiens | study: EMG produced TPA metagenomics assembly of...
TGTATATCCTTTTTTTCAGCAGCAGTTGGTCTTTGAAGAAGACGAACACTGCGTGGAGGGTTGGGGTTCTGTTGATTTTTCCATTGTTTGTTGTTTTATTATTTGGGGGGGATGAACACGAAAATACAAAGGCACAGAGATTCTTTTCAAATTAATTTCTATGTCTCTGTGTCTCTGTGCTTGCCCCCCTAAATTTCGTTTGCTGTGTCTTTTTCTTGTCGCACATAGACCGTTGACCTTCCCATTCCGCGGCGGCGCAGGAACCCTTGCCGGATGAAGTTGTTCAGTTCGTCTATGGCGGCATGTCTGGTTAGTCCGCTTAGCTGGATGTATTCGTTCTTGTTGATACATACATTCTGCTTGAGGAACAGTTCCAGTTCGGCTTTTCTTGTTTCTTCGGTGGTCTCTACTACTTTTTTCGATTTCTTGGTAGTGGAGTGTACACGTTCCAACGTCATTTTCTTCTTGATGTTGTTGCGGAACGTGCTGCTGATGCGCAGGTGTACGTTTTGGAATTGGACGGATTCGGAGCGGATTTTCTTTTTCTCGTCGTCGGTCTCGCGCAAGCATTTCAGTGAAGTGCTGAAGAATCCGAGTTCTCCCAGCTCCACGATGTTTCCGTTGGCAAGGAGGTCGCACAACTCGTCAATGCAGGCATCCAATGCTGCCCCTATCACATTCTTGGGCAGATGTTGGAAAGTTGCAATATGTTCCACAAACTCCTTTTGGGTATAAGTCCTTTTCGGGCAGATACGTGCATGGAGTGATTTCTTGTCTTCTTTCCCGTCGGGCGAAGGCGTTTCGTAAAGGTCGTAATACGCGCTCATAAGATATTTATTTTTGTTTATAGCGATAAACAGTTCTCGTCGCTTCGGGGAATTATTTTTGTCGCTAAGCAGATTAATTTTCTTCTTCCTAAAAACTAATCGTCCGACAACTGTTGCATTATCGTCCAACAGTTGTTTAATTATCGTCCGACAGCTGTCGGACGAAACAGAAATGGGTATGGGACGATTATTTCTTAGTGAACAAAGGTATAAAATATTGTGATACGAAGGGTAGTGTTTGGGGAGGAAAGTTTTAGTTTTCGGCAAAAGAGGGGGGATTGTTAAATCCCCAATAATAGGGACTGACCCGATGAAGGACTGGTCACTTACCTGGGGACAATTTGTCTCCAGGTAGAAATGGTAATAGATATAGGAAATGAAAGCAAATCACAACGTGTGTGCGTGTCTGTGTGTATTTGTTTTCCAAAGATAGTGAATCTTAATAAGACTCTCTCTGATTTCCCTACTATTTTGTATCTTTACACACTTTTCACTATCTTTGTTGTAATAAAGTATTTTCCCTTTGAATATCAACAGATTGGATAAAACTCGCACGAGAACGGGCAACGGATAAGAAAAAGCTGGACTGTGTAGAACTGCCATATTTCTCATGCTTTCAAATAACTCTTTAATTCGATTACAAAGATAACATTTCTATTTTAAAGGACATAATAAATGACTTCAATCTTATCGGATAAGATTGAGAAAAAAATAAATATTCAGTAGCCGAGTCCCCATAACCACAGGCAAAGGTAACTCGTGTTCTACTCGTCCAAGCAAGGCCAAGCCCTTCGGTTCGTGGAAAAAATCATCCTCGCCCGAAGGCTTGCGGTATTTTTTCCCGAAGCCTTGCATGTACGGAACACGACCTTTTAAAGCCTGTAGTTATGGGAACTCCGGCCCCGAAATGCCGGACTAACAAATATTGATTGTTATGTTACAACAGATGGCAAAAGACAAGTACAGTATCGAAACACTCAGAGAACTGAATGTTTCATACGACCGTGAACATTGGCTTACGCAGGATGATGTGGATATGGCCAACAATTACGTGCAACTCATCGAACGGACACGCTCGGAAATCACACCGCAAGTCGGTGACAGAGTGGTATATGTCACCGAGCATGGAGATTATTACGGACATGCCCTAATCGATCACATGCACAGGATGAAGAACGCCTGTCCGTATGCGAACGGCCCTATGTGCCTTTTGTATGGAAGGAGGACGGAAGCATCCGTCTGAGTGTCAGCGGTGGAGCATTCCACCGTGTAAACCCGAAGGACATGAAATTCCTGAAATGGACGGAAGGTGCTTTCAAGGATTGGGGAAGCTGTGGAGCATGTGCCAACGGCTCGGTCACCTTTCTGGCCAGAGTGCCGCTATGGTTCTATGCCGAACCCAATCCAAAGTATGGCAATTACACTACCGAGACCTACCGGAAGTTTTACCTGAATAAAAGAATGGATACGGAAAAAGGCAATCTTTATCAAAGTTTCGATATCGCTTTCCGGAATGAAACCGATTTCAGACAGTTCCTGGAAGACTATGAAGGAACGGTGTTCAAGGGTAACTGGGCAAATCAAATCGTGGTATGGTGCTTCCGTCATGAAAACCGTTTTATCACGCAAGACGAATGGAATAAAATTGATGAACCGGCTGTTGAACGGAGATTCAATTTTATCCTGAACAAGTCAAGATAGTCAAGGACATGGAACAGCACATCACGTACTTCTACCGGATCAAGCCACAAAATTTCTAACATCTTAAATTACAACCGATATGCAGACAACAACATCAATCAAGGCCGGTAACGCTCCCGACCTGCTTTCCGGCATTCTGAGCGTACAAGTAAGAAACGAGGAAAAGATTACCGAACAGGACAGGCTCTATTGCCAGTCACAGCAGGATCTTCTGTACAAGACACTCAACCAGATAGAAAAGTGGTATGCCATCTTCAAGGAGGATGCGGAACAGTACCGGAAAGAAAGACAGTTCAAGTACGAGGACAACGGCAAGGTCTCCATCCGCGACTTTTATTTCCACAACGGGCAGGATGATTATTCGCACAATGAGTTCAAACCGTTCAACCTCATTAACGACCTTGTGGACAAGAGCCACAATGCCAATGCGAACTTTGCCAACCGCATCATTTCCTATTTCAACAAGACCTACAATGTGGATGTCCCTGTCCCGAAAATTGACGGACAGACATTGCCTATGGGATTCAGACCGGTCTACCAGACCTATGTGGATTCTGTCATCGAACATCTGGGCGGAAAGAGTTTCCGGGAAACTGCCGAGGAGGAACTGCTGGCCCGTTTCCTGAAAACGGTACGACCCTCACGTTGGAGCAAGGTCAAACCCGAGCTGAAAAAGGACAAGATAACATTTCCTGATATCGTATATTGGGACAGCATCCATCTGGAATATCACGGTGAATACGAATTCTCATACGACTGTAGAAACAAGGTGAACATCTTCTGTGAAGGTATAGCCTACGGTTCGGATGACCTGATAAACGGCTCAACCGGAATGGTTATCGGACTTGACGAGCGAAACGTGGACATCACACAGTGGTACAGTCTTACCACGGACAATGCTCGGCAGATCAAATTCTACAAGAACGGACGCATCGACATACGGTTCAAAGACAGTCCGGCTGCCGAAAACTGTTACAGACGGCTCCATCTGGACGAAATCACGCTCAATGAAGATTGATTCATGAAAAGTTTAATCCTGCACCCCGTAAGGCTTCCTTGCGGGGTGTTTCTGTTTTTAACCATCAAAAAGTAAAAGCATGTATGCCATCATACCCCAACAGATTCCCCGGGACAAGCGTGCCGAGGTGAACGAGAAAATCCTTTTTGCCATCGATTCCGGCAAGGACCTCATTCCGAAGGAGAGCATCTACAACTGCTACACAGGTATCGGAGGACTGCACAATCTCAAGCAGGCAGATTTTTCCAGCTATCACAGATATGCGGAAGCCAAGAAAGAATTCGAGATGGGCCAGTTTTTCACCCCTCATGAGCTATGCCGGAGCATGGTGGAGGTCCTTTCCCCGACCTCTTCGGAAATGGTGCTTGATATGTGTTGTGGAATGGGCAACTTCTTCAACCACCTGCCGAACCTGCATAACAGCTACGGCTTTGACATAGACGGCAGAGCTGTAACCGTTGCAAGACACCTCTATCCGGAAGCCCATATCGAAAAATGCGACATACAGCAGTACCGCCCGGAACAACGTTTTGACGTAATCATCGGCAACCCGCCATTCAACCTGAAATTTGACTGTAAACTTTCACAGGAATATTATATGGATAAAGCATACGACGTGCTCAATCCGGCAGGATTCCTGATGGTCATCGTACCCGTGTCATTCATGCAGAGTGAATTTTGGGAGAAGACACGTGTTGCCAATATCAACAGCAGTTTTTCCTTTGTCGGCCAGACCAAACTGAATCCGGATGCTTTCGATTCCATGGGAGTACATAACTTCAGCACGAAAGTCATGGTATTCCTGCGCAGGTCACGCCACATCGAAATGCAACCCTACAATGCGGACGAGTTCATTCCGATGGAAGAGTTGAAAGACCGCGTCAGGAAGACAAGGGTGATGAAGCAGAGAATCCGGATTGACCTCATGCGGGAAACCAACCGGATAGACCGCGAGGAACTGGAAGCGTTCGAATACAGGCTCTCCAAGTATATGTATGAGCTGAAAGCCCATGCCGTACTGAACAGGCACATTGAGAAGGCAGAGGCACTTGTATCCAAGTTCCGCAACCAAAAACCACCGGAAAATGCCACGAACCAGCAGGTCAAAGACTGGGAACGTAAAAAACTGACCACAGGCAAGGTACTCGGAATCATCCGCAAGTACATCACTTCCCAGCATTCAGTACCACGCAAGGAAGTGGCACTGGTGAAGACCTCCTACGGTTTCAAACTCAAACCATACGCACCCCGTCTGCTTGACAAAGTCACACACAAGGCTGCAAGCATCAACAATCTCATTCTCGGGAGCTGAACTTCCGGTACCGGAAACCGTAACGGAAAGGAACAGGCTTCAGATCCGTGCGGCGGAGAAACTGATACGCCGGAAGCAGAAACAGTATGAAATGCAGAACCTCCGGTTTGCGGATATGGAAGAAGACGTCAATCTGAAGGAATATCTGGACCGGAGCACATTCATCAACAAGGACGGCGAGGCATGTGAATTCACAACCCTGCAAAAGCATGACCTGAACCTTGTACTTCAAAAACGCTATGCCCTGCTGAACTGGCAGCAGGGATCGGGCAAAACCGCGGCTGTCTATTACCGGGCCAGATTCCTGCTCAAATTCCGAAAAGTAAGGAATGCCATCATTCTTGCACCGGCCATTGCCACCAACATGACCTGGATTCCGTTCCTGTCGGTAAACAGGGAACGGTTCCGTGTCATCCGGGCAGAGAGCGACCTTACAAACGTACCGAAGGCATGTTCCTCGTCGTTTCAACCTCCATGCTCGGCAAACTGCGAAGAGGGCTGGTGCGCTACGTGAAACAAACTTCCCGGAAACTGTGTCTTGTTTTCGACGAGTCGGACGAAATCACGAATCCGACTTCACAGCGCACAAGAAACATCCTGTGCATATTCAGAAGGCTCAAGTATAAGATTCTTGACACCGGAACGACCACGCGCAACAACATAGCGGAACTGTACAGCCAGTTCGAGCTGCTTTACAACAATTCGGTGAACATGGTGTGCTGGAGCCCGCAGGTCTATCACGAAAACAAGGAACGTGAGATAGAGGAAGAGAACAATACGGATTACGGCAGTCCATTCCCGGCCTTCAGGGGGCACGTCCTCTTCCGTGCCTGCCACTGTCCCGGAAAAGCCACCGTATTCGGCATCGAGAAGCAGAACCAGGATGTCTATAACAAGGAGGAATTGTCAGAACTTATCGGCAAGACGGTCATCACACGCAAGTTCAGGGATTTCGCAGGAGAAAAATACAAGATACAGACCCATACCGTCAGTCCGTCGGACGGAGAGCGTGAGGTTTACCGTGTCATCATCGAGGAATTCTGCCGTATCTGTGAGCTGTATTACAACAGTACGGGTGATGCGAAGAAGGATGCCGGACTCCGGCTCATGCGGCAGATCAAACTGCTTATCAAGGCCTGTTCCGTCCCACACCTGATAGAGGGTTACTCCGGAGACGGGATTCCGAACAAGACAAAGTACATAGAGAAACTGGTGCGGAAGATACCCGGAAAAGTGGCTGTCGGCTGCACGTCGATAGCCGCATTCGACCTTTACGAGAACCATCTCCGCAAATGCTTTCCCGACCGCCCGGTATTTGTGGTCAAGGGAGACGTGGCATTCAAAAGGAGGCAAAACATCGTGACGGAATTCGACTCTACCATCAACGGCATATTGATATGCACACAGCAAAGCCTGAGCAGCTCGGTGAACATACCTGCCTGCAATCAGGTGATACTGGAATCCCTGCAATGGAACATTCCCCGCATGGAACAGTTCTACTTCCGGTTCATCCGCCTCGATTCCAAAGAAATGAAGGACGTTCATTATGTCACCTATGAGGACTCGGTCGAACAGAACCTGATGGCACTGGTACTGACCAAGGAACGGCTGAACGAGTTTATCAAGACAGGAGAAGTCAAGGAACAGTCCGAGATATTCGAGGAGTTCGACATTACGATGTCCGTCATCGACAGCCTGCTTGTCCGCACGCAGGACCATGAAGGCAAAATACACATCAGCTGGGGAAGCCAGCGAATAGCAAACTGAATATGAACCGTATGAAAAGAACCGGGAGTTCCATTCCCACCGACAAAGGTAGTCCGTGTCTTCCTTGGCCGTGCAAGGTCATGCCGCAAGCGGTTTTCGGGAAAATCATCCTCGCCACGGCTGTGGTATTTTCCCGAAAAACCCTGCACAGCCGGGACACGGCACCTTCTTGAAGTCGGTGGAATGGAATCCCCGGCATTCGCATACATAATAATGAAAAGGATATGAATCTAAACAATGCAGAGATTGCCGTGACAACACAGCATCTCATTGATATAAAGAATTACAGGGACTACTGGCTGCACATGTCTGACTACAGTGACATGGGCGAATTCCTGTGTGCCTGCTCCGACCTGTTCCCCGGCGAGGAAGAACCGCAATACCGGTATCCAAATGGGAGAACATCCCTGACATACTGGTCAGCCGTGAATGGCTCTGCCCAAACTTCTTCGAAATCAGGGATGCCCTTGAAAGGCTCGAAGAGGAAGAAACCGAATTCTTCATGGCCTGGAGCAGGAATTACGGCTATGACATCAGTACGGATGATCCGCACATGATTGTCTCGCACTATCATGACCTGTACGGAGATGCCGTTGCCGAGAAGGAAGAGGACACTGCTGACTTGGCAGAAGATACGCTGATATATACAGGCATATCAAGCAGCTATTGCGACATGCTTCCCTTCCATTACGAGATATTTGATGATAATTACAATTAAATGGGAAAAATATGGAAATCAACTTCAAAGGACCTGTCATGCCCATTGACCCGTATTCACAGCTGGCATTCGTCGAGATTCTGAACATCATACTGACGGCAGGACATATCGTGGATGTAAACCGTTTCCTCATCAGAAGGAATGTCAACCCCCGGTTCGGCTCCCTGTCAGGCTATTTCAGGTGGTCGTTCGCCGAAGACCGCTTTATACTCTGGCAACGTACGGACTACAACTCCACGATGTGTTTCAGCCACAGGATACTGGACTTGCCCTTCGGTGTCCTGGCCGCAAAAGACAACGGGAAAGAAACGGAATTCTTAAACTGAAAGGAGGACAACATGGAAAAAGAGAAATACGAAAAATTCATGAAAGAAAACGGATAGCAAGGGAGCGGCCGCAAGGTCGCTCTCTGCATTTATAACCACATGTACGGGAAACAGAATCCTGCCGTACACAGGTAACGAAAATGAAAGAACAGAAAAAACTGACAATGGAACTCGTCAAGTCCCTCATGGACGAATCCTACACGCTGGTGTGGACGGATTATAACGACAACCTTGACAATCGTCTCGACCTGATCCATGAATGCCTTGCAAGTAAAAGCCAAGAAAAATTGTGGGAAAAGGCAGATGAATGGTACAGAGATAGCGAATGGGAAGCAGTTCGTAAAATCGTCACAAGACTGAAGGCGGAATGTACCGCATGCTTCCATGTTGATGAAAAGACGGTGGAAGCCTTCTTTGAAGAACACGAAGATGAAATACGCGATGAGATATACGGTCGCAACGATTCGGATGCCTTTCGGAACTGATAAAGAATACGGATGACATCCCTGTCCGTGTGGAGATGCTTTCCAATTATGACTGCATCAACTCCGACTGGTTTGAGTCACAGGGCGGCTACCGGTATGAAGAAAGCTACTTCGGGGATATGGTAGACGCGCTGAACCTCAATCCGGCAAGCGTGAAGAAGCTCCTGACGGAGCATGGTTGCAAGGTTTACGGACGCTTCCCGAACCGCAAAGGAAGGAACGGCAAGGAACAGGTATCCTATGAACAATTCTACCAAGAACTCATCAACTCCTGTTGCGGTGCCAACCTGTTGACCTATACCGGCAGGGTAAATCTGAAAGAACTGTACGAATCCGGATTCTCACCGGGTGAAGTTGTTATTCCTAAAGGCAACTGCTGCGGGCTTTTCAGTTCCGCTTACGGCGGTGGCAGCCTGCTTGAAATGGAGTTGAAACAGGATGTCAGGTTGAAATTGGAAATCAACGGCTACCATGGTTTCCGTCTCCGTCTGGACGAGGAACGGAACAAGTATGACTATTCCATCGGACATGTGTATGGAGTGGACGATTCTTTCTTCGGTGAGAGGATAAGCCTTGTCTCTTCGTACGGGAAGAAGGAACAGCAATCAAACATATAATATCAACAACCCAATTATAGGAATTATGGCAAGATACAAAGTAAGAGTAAGATACGCCTCGAGGGTACTTACACGGTAGCGGCAGGAAGCTGCGAAGAAGCAAAAAGAGTGGTAGAGGAAGACTGCGGTCTGGTATTGGGCGGCAATATCCACACGACATGTAATGAGGAAGAGGTGACGGACTGGAACTTCGGCATCCATCCCGAATCGCTGATACTCTCGATCAAGGAAACAGGCAGGAAAGCCCGGGTGAAATACACCGCAATGGATTTCAGCGACCGGATTGAGGAACTGCGCAATGACATCATCGAAGCGATACGGCAGTTGCTTCAGGCGTACTCACTGACGGAACTGGCCTTTACGGACAGGGAAGATGATCCAGTATGGATAGTCTGGTTCGGGAAAACGGAGACCCGTATGAATGCCGGGTCACGGGTGTCCGGATAACGGCAAGCAGCCTGACCGTCATTGCCGAAGAGAAAGAAAGCGGTGACGAAGTGGAATGCTACGGACCGTTTGAACTCGGTGCAAGCAACATCGACTGGCTCCGTGAAATATACGAAGCCGCGAAATTGGAATTGGAAACACCCCGTCATGTCAAATCTTAAAAGAGCAGGATATGTATTTACAGGCAGAAAACGCAGTCTCCAGTTTCTTCTTCTATATGTGGAACGCCTGGAGTGAGGAAGAATGCAAAGCCGTCTATGGCAACATGTATCCGCATTTTTGGGAAAAATGGTGCGTGGCGACGGACAAGGGCACATTCGGTGCAGCGGAACGGTTCTATCTGGAACTCTCGGAAGACAGCCGCAGGCTTCTGGTGGAGCGGGCCGTCTTGATATACGACGGACGACGCTTCAGAAACAGGAACAGGAATTCGACCTCGACCACAAGGAATATGTCATCAACCGCCTCGCAGGGGGCATAACAGACAACAGCCATGACCTATTTTCAGAACATACATTCGCTGGCGGACTTGAAGAAAGAATACCGCCGGCTGGCATTGCAGCACCACCCGGACAAGGGTGGTGACACAGCAATCATGCAACGGGTGAATACCGAGTTTGAAAGACTTTTCGACATTTGGAAAGACAAACCGGATATATCTGCGACTTCAACCGGATATGAATATGACCATTCGGGAGCCACAGCAAAAGAATACACCGAATATGTATATAATGAATACCGCTGGAAAGGCCGCAATTACAAGGGACAGCACGCACCGGAGATTGTGGAACCGCTACGTGCATGGCTCAAGGATACCTATCCGGGATACAGGTTCTCGGTCAGGCGCGAGAATTACCACTCCATCCACATCCGGCTGATGAAAGCGGATTTCGAGGCGTTCACCAAAGAATCCGGAAAGGTCCATGGTGATGTCAACCACTACAACATCTCGTCTGACAAGACCCTGACAGACCGGGCCAAAGAGGTCATGCAGAATATCTGCGATTTCGTCATGTCGTACAACTTCGATGACAGCGACCCGATGACCGATTATTTCCACACCAACTTCTACCTCACGTTAGGGATAGGCAGTTACAGACAGCCGTACAAAGTGGAACTGCCCGGACTCAAGAGCCAAAACAAAGCGCAAGCGTTCAAGCATCCGGAAGGTCCGGCACACAAGGCTCTGCGGCAGGCATTGGGCAAAGCACGCTTTGACTTCATTGCCAGCCTCAGGTTTCCCGGAAAACTGATTCTCGGAGAGGATGCCTACGGCTCTACGGGAGAACACTATTTTTGGCCGAAGCAGTATTCCAGTGCCAGAAACGCACAGAAACGGATGGACAAACTCTCGGAAGCCGGCATACGGTGCCGACTGACGGGGTATAATGGAGCTATATCGAGTTCCTTGCTATACGCCTGAAACGGAAAACCTTTTAGAACAGGAACGAGAGGAATACAGCCGGGCATACCGGGTCTGGGTATCAGAGCAAAGTATATCCCAAAAGATGAAGGCGATAAAATACATGAACCATTCAAATCAAATCCAACTGCAACAACCATGAAAAAGAAGGAAATCATACAAGAACTGAAACGCTACGGCTACAGCCGTGTGAACATTGACACGGACAGGAGAACCGCAAAAACTTTCTATACCTATCGTGGAGGTATTCACATCAACGGTACGGAAAACCTGTCATTCCACATCGTACCGCCACCGGAAAGTTTCGGACTGGGACGGTTTGCCATATGCGCTACACGGAACGGAGAAAGCTCACAGCTGGAAACAGACCATGCTCCGTTCTTTTTCCAGCGGCTGTTCTCCTTTTTAAAAGGCGAAATAACAGGGAATGAGATTATAGATGAAATTGTATTATAAAATAAGAGGCTGTGTCATTTAGATTTTTTAACCGACGCAGCCTCTTGATTTACCACAAGAATTTTGTAACCTTTTTCAATTCATGTGCCTTTATAAAAGAGTCTATTTGAATCAAATCTTTATTTTCATGATATGATATTATCCAGGGCTTGTCTTTCCCAATTTGTTTAACAATCTCGCTCATATAAGGCCAATCAATTTCATAAAATGAATGACCATAAACAACAACTCGTTCTATATTAGACAACCCCTTGAAAAAATCCTGATTTGCATTTATGATATATTTACAATTCTTCACAAGCTCATTCATCCATGCTATTATTTTACTCCACGTATCTTGAACAAAAATATACTCCCCTTCATCATTATATACCTCATCCGTATCTCTTGGATTATCATGCCCAATGATATAATTATTTTCAGAAAGACGAGAACCATGGATGTGTAAAATATTTAATTGTGGAATCCCATATATTTTTTCTAAAGTTTCTGTATAGTTGAATGTCAGGTATTTACTACATGATGGTAAATCGAGGACTTTATCTGCTACAGTTATATCAATACTATTCACCCATTCGGTAAAAGCCTCAATAAATTCATCCAATACAGGCCTAAATATCCAATCAGGAGAATCTTCTATTGCAGCAACCGAACGTGTAGGATGATCATAATCAAATTCTTCATCCGGCTTGCAGAACTCAAGAATACTATCCTCATCATATTCACCAAGCGCTTTTTCAATATCCCCCCATATCTCCCGTTGATTACTGAAAAAAATGTCCATAAGGTTGATTAGCTGATCTCTTTTATTCAATATCAGCCATTGCTTGAAATCATAATAACTTGATTTGATACCACTGGCGAGATCAAACCCATTACCTATAACAAAAAGTGTATTCTGATCAATTCGTTCAAATTCGGGGAATAAACTATGCATATATAAAAGAGAAGTTTATATTGATTTTGTATCTGCTATCTCAATAAATAATACATTACAACTCACGATTCAGCACCATTGCCAGTGGGAACATAAACTGGTTATAGGCTTTCAGTTTTTGCAGGTTCAGCACATTTCCGGCATAAGGATTGGTCAAATCGGTATAGAAGAACACATCGGTAAATCCGGCGTGTTCCTCCACAATTTCACCCGCTAATGGTATCTCCTCCACATTGAACAGCTCCAGAGGCAGTTCCTCCAGACGGGCCTGTTCCGCATTTCCCAACACATTGAGGTTGCGGTTAAACAGGACGAAACCTTTCTTCCTGTAATCCACACGCATACCGTACGGACGCTCCACAAGAAAAGCATCCGCCGCTTTCTTTATATAGTTTTCCATGATTCTGAAATTAGAAATTGCAAAAATACATCTTTTGTCCGGCAATGGCGAACAAATCAGGAAGAGATTCGCCACAGCCCATGCAAAGCACACTACCGTGCATTTTATTTCCCACCCTGCAAAGGTAGTCCCGTGTCCGGTGTACCCGACCAAGGTCAGGCCCCTGCGGGGTTGACTGAAAGAAAATCATCTCGCCTGACGGCTGCGGTATTTTCTTTCGCCAAACCTTGTGGGTACTGCCACGGGACAGTCAGGCAGGTGAGAAATAAAAATACCGGCTCCCGGAGCCGGACGTGTTTAACAGATAAATACAATGAATCATGAAAATCCTGAATCAAGAACATTTCGAGAATGTAACGCGTTATGCCGAATCCATCGGTGACACCTCACTCCAGAAATGCCTGGAACGGTTGAAGAGCTGGGAGGAAAATCCTGACTATCCCAGCGAAATCTCACTCTACTATGACCATGCCCCGTACTCGTTCGGCTTCACCCAACGCTATCCCGACGGAAGGACAGGCATCGTGGGCGGCCTGCTCTATCACGGAATACCGGACCGTTCTTTCGCCGTGACACTACAGCCGTTCCATGGATGGCAGATACACACCTGATGAGAGGCAAACGACAATATTAACTTTATAAAATTCAATTCAATATGGAAACGACATTGGCAGTAATGGAAAGACAACAGCAGTTTGACTTCCAGAAAAACGGAATTGAAGTAATGAACTTCGAGACACTCCAACGCACCTATAAAGAAAATGACATCTACAACAATCCGGTGCAGGGCATCTACCATTACCAGGTCATACGCCGCATGATGGACATCTGTGAGAAATACAATCTCGATTATGAGGTGGAAGAAATCTTTGCTGCCCAGAACAGAAACAAGACACAGCCGGGAGTGAGCATCCTCCCGCAGGTAGAACAGACACATGGTGAAAAAGCCGTGGAAGCCATATCCTGCGCCGTATTTTTGCTACTATCCGGATCAAGATTGGGAGACGGACGAGCTGACAAGCACACTGGCCGTCGCCTACCACCAGGACGGCATACAGGCAGCCATAGGTCCTGCGTGAAGATATGCCATAACCAGTGCATCCTCTCGCCGCAGCGGAGCATCTGCAATTACGGGAAAAAGAAGGTGACAACCGATGAATTCTTCGAAACCGTGGACGGCTGGCTGGCCAATTTCGAAGTGAACATGAACGAGGACATTGCAAGGATTCAGCGGTTGAAACGCCGGATCGTCCCGATGGAAGAAATCTACCTGTACATCGGCCTGCTGACAGCCTTGCGCGTTTCCCATGACAGTTCGGACAGAAACCTGTCATCCACTGTGGAAACCTACCCGCTGAACCAGAGCCAGATTTCCATCTTCACGGAAGAGGTGCTGAAACTGGCCATGAGCAAGGGACAAATTACTGCATGGGATTTGTACAACGTGGCCACTGAAATATATAAGCCCGGGAAAACAGACTTTCCGGCTCTCATTCCGCAGAATGGAGCATGGCGGAACTGCTGCTTTCCCGTCTCTCTGAAGAGGTGGAAGTGCAGGATGCCATTCCGATAAACTGACATGCTAACTTATTAAATAATCGTACAAAACCAAAAATAAGGGAGAACCTGACAGTGATAACAACTGAAAGATTCTCCCTTTTTCACTTACTCTTCAAAAAGCAGCATGAATTCCACCTTCCTTCTCCGTTCGATGCTCGGAACCACTTTCCCTTTATAGCACCTGAAAGAGACATATTCCTTGTAAATATTACGGTCTCCCGACTCCAGCTTCTTTAACAGACGGCTTTTCGGTCTTTTCCCATAGCCTTTTAATCTGTAGGGTCCGACATTATATGAAAGGACTGCTGCCAATAAAGAATCACGCCCCAGATAACTGAACATGCGGCACAGCTTACGGAGGTCTTCCCTCAGAATGGAGTCTCCCTGCGCTTTGGAAATGCTGTTGGTAAACCTCTCTCCGGGAAGAACCTTGTGCCCCCACCCGACATAAGGCCAATGCTTTTTTTCTCCATGCCAGCCCTCGAATCGCTTGACACACTCGACCGCAAGAGTGAACCTGTCCGGACTTTCCTTTACCGGATTCCCTGCCCTTGACGGCATACCCGGAAAAAAGAAAGTGGCGCAAAGCACTGTAAACCATATTGATTTTAACCTCATAGGCAGAATCGGCTTAGTGTCTGATTATTGTGACAGGCAGTTGCTTACCTCCAATAGGTATTATAGGACCTATTGGCTCTATAGGTATTATAGGACCTATAGGTATGATGGTATCCTTTTTCTCTGTCTCGTTGTTGAAGTCAAAGGTCAGCCTGCAAAACTGTGCCGGCTCGCTGTTGTCCTCGAAATAGATGTCGATTGTCTGCTGATCCTCGCATTCAGAAGTGTAGTATAACCTGAACACTTCCCTGTCAAGGGGATAGCGGTCATTGGGCAACAGCACCATCCCGTCATCCATGCGGAGCGTGCCCTTGCCGTCCGGCTGGAAATAGCGGATGGTGTAGCGTGCATCGGAAAAATGTCCTTCACGTTTGAGTTCACAGCGTATTTCCACCGTCTCGCCTTTCACAATACTTGTGGGAACCGGCAGGGTCTCCACCTTGAACGGATAAGACTGCTGTACTTCCATTTCATCAGAACAGGCGGGCAACAGCAAAACCGCCAGACCCAGGAACAGGACTGCCACCATTCCGGCCAATCCTCTTTTTTTATTCATTGCATTCATATTCTATCAGATTTTAATACGTTATACTTTATTCGATACTTACAGGAACTTATGTTGCAGGTATTCGTTCAGGTCCTTGTAGCCTTTGTACAAAGAGGAACAATCCACCAGTTTGTCCGCATAGCGTTTACGGAGTGCCTCCAGCGTGCGCCGTCCGGCTTCATCCCGGTCCAGATAACAGTTGATCCTCTCGTACCTGTCAAGAATAGGGAACGAGCGTTCCAGCAATGACACTGAGTTCAACACAAGATAGTCGTCTCCATATCCCAGACCGAGTTCCAGCCACGAAAGGCAGTCGATAAACCCCTCGAAGAGGTTGCATGTGTCCGAACCGTTATCCATCAGTGAAATGTCCTTAGGTGACAGGCTGGCCTTGAAAAAACGGTTGCGCAACTCGTATCCGTCGCTGACATTCCTGAATCCGATGGCGAAATACCGTTTCCCGTGCAAGGTATATCTGACTTCCCGACAGTTCGGTACAGCCACATCGCTGCTAATGCCGCGTTCTGCCAGATATCGGAGCAGGACTCTGTTGTATAGAGGCCCGAAGCGTACATTCGTGAAACTCTCCTTCTTGAGGAGATTCTCCCTGTCACTCCCATCAGTGCAGGAAACGGTCTTGTGCTCGGGAGCGAGACCGCCCCATGTCTCTGTGATGAACCTGGCCTGCGCTTGAAATCCCCGCTGCCGATAAACTCCCCGGCAAGTTGAATATGTCACCTCCCTGCCCGGTGCCGAAATCATGCCAGATTTCCTTTCGTACATTCACCTGGAACGAGGCGGTGCGTTCCTCCCGGTACGGGGCCAGATACCAGTATTCGTCACCCCGTCTTCTTGCCGGTTCATATCCCATCCTTGCCAGAAAAGCGGCGATAGGGATAGCTTTTATCTCTTCTATAGTCATAGATGGTACAGTTTTAATGGATAATGAATTTGATTCCCAATCCGAATTGGGTTGTAAACAGTTCCAGGGAACTTCCCCACAAGGCACGTTCCCGGATATTGGCAAGCAGGACAATGCGGTCTGTCAGGTAAGTCTCAAGCTCCAGGGTTATCGCACCGCCATAGACAAACGCATCCTTGGCGAGCAGCGTTGAACCGTCAAACAGCATCCTGTCTCCCCAATTTACGGTTTCATAGCCGGCCAGTGCGGAACCGCCAATGGAGAGAAAGACCGTCCTGGTCGGGTCCGACAGGAATTTCAGGTAATAGCCGCCTTCTGCCGTGAACTGTGCGCAGGGCACATTCACGTTCCGGTACCCGTAATTCTTCATCAGATACTCGGCACCTATGACCCAACGGTCGGCTCTTTTGGTATATCCTGAAACGGCAAATCCGGCATAATGATTCAAGGGGAATTTCGAGCCGTTCGCAAATCCTCCGCGCAGTTCCACGCCCTTCATCCCGGGCAGGTACCGCTGGGCATGTGCCCGCCCCGGGAACAGGGCAAGCGACACGGCTGTAACGAATAGGAACAGATACTTCTTCATGACTACTTCACTTTAAGTTCGTTGATAACTCTGGCTCTCACGATATCTTCACTTTCCACGGTGAAGGTCTGGTTCCTTCCACCGCTTTTCTCGTGCATTTCCACCACCAGCACCTTGTCCGAGGGAATGGTGAATTTGTCCAGGACGAAAACGGTGCGCCCTTCCTTTTTCCCTGCGACAGTTGTTACATAGTCGTAAGCACGCAAAGGAAATATCACCTGCTCCTGGATGGCGGTACGTTTCATCACCTTCTTGTCCACAATCTTGAATGTCACGAAATCCACTTCATAAGGTACGTTGGACCGGTTCCTGATTTGTGTATGAAAGTACAGCAGCCCGTTATGGGTGTAAAGACCGCGCAGCAGATACTGGATGCCGAACGCCTTGCTCCCGATATGCTTGATGTGCCTTTTGTTGTCCTTATGGACGGACTTCGAAATGAGATATACCAGTTTCGGAGACTCGCTGCCGAGTTCCTTCAGGTAAATGTCAAGGGCGTTGTTGGGACGGTTCACTTCGCTGCCGTCATGGATGAAATCCTTCATCTCGATGTTCAGCAACAACGGTTCTTCCGCATACTTTACATTGAATGTATAGAAACTTCCGCTTTCGGTTATCACGGACATGTTGGTCTCCTCACGGAAATTCTTTACGGTAGCCTTTACACGGATGACATTTTCCGCGCCGTCCGCCTTGCCTGCAATGAGGTTCGGCGATCCGAGGTCCACATAACGCACCGAAGACGGGAAGATGATGTGCGTAGTCTTGTCGTAAGTCACTTCCAGACCGTACGGCGGTATCATCCGGTCGAAAGTCAGTTTTCGGGTCAGCCCGTGATAGAGGTCCCCGTCTTCCTCTTTTTGGGGATACACTTCCTTGACCGGTGTTATTCCTTTGTTTACCACCGCTGCACTATCGGTTTCAGTCTGGGCAAATGCGCCCATGGTGCCCCCTGCAAGGGCAAGCATTACAAATAACTTTTTCATGTTGATTGAATTTTAATGGGTTGTCATTGATTGTCATTCTGATAAAGCATCAGGGTATAGCCGGATTTGAGATGCACCTTCTCTTCACGCATCTTCCGGGAGATGTACTGCGAGACACCCTGTATGGCACCCTTCCCGAGTTCGGAAAGCAGCTGGTCGCCTGCCGACTGGTTGGTGATGGAGATGCTCGTGCCGAGATTCTGCCCCAGATTGGCGGCAACCTCCTTGACAGCGTTTGCTCCATGGACCCCGGAATGAAGATACCTTCCTGTCCGTCATTGTCATACACGGCAAGTTTCACGGGATGATGGTACCGCCATATTCCACCTGAAGGATATTGACGTGAAGCCTTTCTCCCTGTATGCGCCCTTCTCCGATGAGCAAGGAGTTTTTGGGAAGGACATGCTTTCCTACACGCATCGGTTCTTGCAGTCTCATCCTCACACCCTGACCGCTGATTACAGTCTGGTTCCCGTGGATGCAGGCCCGTATGGTATTCCTCACGTCTTTTTTATCCCTGTGGCCAATCGGGGTATGGAATCTTTCCGCCAATGTCCTTCCCGTTAATGACACGGAATCCCGGACCGGTTGCGGCAACGATGATACTACGGGTGTGGAGACCAGCCCGACGGGAACGGCTTTCATGTTTCCATCCCGTCCTCTTTCTCCATCATCCGGATGCTTTCCCTTGTTTTTGCCGCCATTGCCCGGCATGTACTTGGCCGCGAGCTCGTAGGACTTTTCCAAAAGTGCCACCTGTTCCTCATAGCCCGGCTGTGCATTCTGTGCGGCAGCCGCCTGCTTCAGCTGTTCCACCTCGGCTTTCAAGGCTCCTTTTCCGGGTCTTCCTGCGGTGACTCGTAAAAATTGCCGAGGGTCCTGTTGATGTCATTGTAGGCTGAAACGGATGAAAAACGGGCTTCCTCCCTTCGGCCGGTTTCATGCAAGCTGCTTTCCTTGTCATCCGCATCCGGTGACAGCTGTACGCGAGTTCCGGAGTTCTCGTCCGAAATGCCGGAGAAGTCTCCCAGCGTGCGCATTTTTTCTGCCTGTTTGCGCTTCATGTCCGCCTGTTCGTAGGCAGCGATCTTGTCTCCCTCTATGCCGGCTTCCCTCGGGTCAGGCAGTTCGGTATTGAAGCCCGCATTTTTTTCCTCCTTTCGTCTGTCCTCTTCAGACGGTGCGAAGATGAACCACATCGCACCAAGGAAGAGAAGGAACATTCCGGCAAAAACTAGATATTTCCTGATTTCCAGCCTCTGTCTCAATTTGTCTGCATTATTACTCATTTTCTTCCTGATTGAATTGGTTAAAGAAATCTTCCATTTCCTGCATTTTTTCATCCGGAATTGTATCGGCAGGAACGATATCCGGAATGTCCAACGGAGCTATCTCAATGATGTCCCGCTGTACATCCTCCCGTCCGATGTCATAGATGGCACGGAAAATCAGATAGAAATTTCCGAGAGCAAACAGGACAGCCGGCACGATGACTGCCAACATTCTCTTTTCCGGAGAAAGCCCGGCACACAAATCCCGAAGCTTTTCTGCAACGGTTTCCTTGATTCTTACAAACATCTGTTTCATACATTCGAAATTTTAACGGTCATACACTCTGATATCCCTGTTCTCCACCACACGGAAGGCTTCAAGGATGAAACCGTGCGGATTATTGTCGCTGCGGATGGAGTTCAGCAGCCTGCCACGTGTGACAAGGCTGCGTTCGGTCACACTCTTCTCCCTGATAATGGAGAGTTTCGCATAGGTCACGACCTCATACGGATAGGTATTGAAATCGCACCTGACACTGTCAATCCCAATCCGCTGGCTCATGTTTCCCGAAATGATCCGGTTGTAATATCCCTGTTCTGCCAGATCCACATAATGGCATAGCAGAACGGTCGCAGAGGAACATCGCCCGTTGGATATTACCCTCAATCGCGCTTTTGTCGGGAGACAGCGTAAAGAACAGTTCATGAAACCTCCTGACATGTTCCCTTGCCTCCACCGGGCGGTTCTGTTCCAAGTCTTGTGAAAGGGCCAGCATCAACGACTTTCCCTCATCCAGGACATAGATCTTCTCCCGTTGCGCTTCCGCAAAGCTGTAAGCCTTCCATACTGAAAATCCCACAAGAAGCGTACAGACACACAGATAGATGATTCCGAACAGGCGGAGGTGTTTGAAACTTGTCTCGATATTCTTCAATGATTTGAATTCCATTCTGTAAATGTTTTATACTGTTATTACCTAAACTCACTTGACCAGCCTTCCGGCAATGTTTCCCACCGCCGCTCCGGCACTTCCTGCCACCACAGAGCCGGTCTTGGATGCCGCCTGATTCACGTTCTTTCCATAATTGCCCGTACCGCCTCCGGCCTGCACAATCCAGTTGGATACGGTCGGATGGTGAAATACCCGATAATGCCGATTATCAGAAACGTGATGTAAACTGCGTTTGAACTGTCAGGGATGAAATCCGGATCGGAAAGCTGCTCGATGTCCCTTTGTAGCATCAGCACCTGGATTCTCGCCAGCACACTGCTGAACAGGTCGCTGACAGGAAGCCAAAGGTAGATGCTGATGTAGCGGACGAACCACTGGCTGAGAGATGCCTGAAACCCGTCCCAGCAGGAAAGGGCAAAGGAAACGGGACCGAGTATCGAAAGGACGATCAGGAAGAATGTCCTCAGCGTATCAATGACCAGTGCCGCAGCATTGAAAAGGAGTTCCAGCAGTTCCCGGAAAAAATCCTGTACCGACTTTTTCATGTTATACATGGCACGGTCCACATACATTCCGCAGGCCTCTATCGCATCCAATGCGCCAGTTCGTCCAGTTTGTTGTCAAAAGCCTCCTTGTCCACCAGATAGGCAGTCTCGGGATTCCGTTTCATAGCCTCCATCTCCAGCTTGTCCTTCTGTGCCCGGTACTCGTTCATGTCAAAGGTCTGGCTTTCGAGAATCGTATGCGTGCCTTTCACGACCGGTGACAGGATGCTGTTCAGCGTACCCAGTACAAGTGTCGGAAAGAACATGATACAGAGTCCCAGAGCGAACGGACGAAGAAGCGGAAAGACATCCACGGGTTCGGCACGGGCCAGAGCCTGCCATACACGATATGCCACATAGAAAAGAGCACCTAGCCCGGCAAGCCCTCGGGCGACACCGGTCATCTGTGAGCAGAGCGGCATCATTTCCACATACAGATTCTGTAAAATCTGATGCAGGTTGTCAAAATTTGCAGCCAACAATACCATAAGCATTCGGAATGAGGATTACCAATAACGTTCGTTCGGTGAACCGTAGAGAGCCATTACACGGTCCAGATCGTTCCGTTTCTTGGCACGCAGGTAGGACACCCCGATATTCTTGTTGGTATAATACTGCACCAGGCTGCGGTTTTGCAGCATGTCGTTGTAGCAACGGTCGATGATGTCCATCCTTTCCTTGTCGTTCATGGAAAGCCCGTTCTCGTTGACCACCGTCTTCAGATCGTTCAGCAGATGGGCACTTTCTTCCAGCAGTTTGGTGTATCCAAGGGCAATGGCACTCAGTTCTTCCGGTGTAAAATACGGGTCGCTGAGCATACGCTCGAAGCTGGTGACATAGATGTCCGTGATATCTCCCACCATCAGGATGGTCTGCTGGACCTTGCGGGCATCCCGGACAAGGTTCTTGACCTTGCGCAATCCGTCATAATACTCCTTGCCCTGCTTGTAGATTTTCACGGTTTCCTGAAAATTGTTGAGCATATTGTTCGCCGTGGAAGACGTATGAACAATGTTCTTGGCGGCATTGATGATGCCCTGTGCCAGATTGCCCGGATCGCTCACGACCCATTGGGCTTGTGCTGTGAAGCTGGCAAGGAAGCAGCCCATGCACAGCATGAGAATTTTCTTTTTCATGATGTTCTTGTTTTTATAGTGAATAATCCTGTTGAATATCAGATTCCGAATTTCCGCCCCTTGGTCGGCAGATTCCGTAGGATGGCCCGTTGCGCCTGTCTCGTACGGTTCTCTATTCGGGAATCCTCCCTCTTGCTTCTGATAGTGGCAAAGAGTTCGTCAGCATACGGTCTGCGTCCGGTCATCCTGACAAACCGGGCATCCAGTTCCCGGTATGCTTTTTCAGCCTGACATGAACGTTCCGTGGCGGAAGCGTTCTTGTCTATGCCATATTTGGCAAGAAATCCCGGATGGACATGAAGGATATCATGAACGGATTCCGGTATAGCGGCTATCTGCCCCAATCTCTCCAATTCGGTATTCAGCTTGTCGAGATATTCGACAGGGGGATGGGGACAGAGCCTTTCAAATAGTTCTTCAGCGCGGTGTGTCAGCCTCGCATCTATTTCCAGCACATCAGGAATCTCACCAAGCAGCCTTTTCTGCCTGTATTCATCATTCTTCATAGCATTGAGCTGATGATACAGCCGGTAATCCTCCGTCAATCCATAGTGATCCCGGATGTGCTTGGGAATATCCCAGTCATACATCAGAGACCAATAGAGGCAATCAGTCACTTCCCTGAGCCACTTTTCATCTGGTTCAAATCTTTCATGCATACATGTTGCCTTTAAATAGGTTTATAACAATCTTATTTTTCTCTTTTACTTTCGGCCAACTGCTTGATGGCAAGCTCTATATTGCCGCCGAGTTTCTCCGTAAGCCGCATCAGCTCAAGTTTTTCGGTCTCCTCAGTGGTATATGTATAATATTCTTCCAATGAAACTTCCGTAGCATAGACCGCCGACTGCGTACCGCCCAGTCCAATCCACACTTCCTTGTATTTTCGGGACGGATTGTTGGACATATTGATGGAAAGTATCTGCGCACGCTCCTTGTCGGTCAAACCGAGCAAGGTCTGGATCTCGTCAAACTTGTTCATATACTTGCGCTGGTCAAGCAGAATTTTGCAGTCACTGTTGTTGATGATGGTTCCCTTGACAATGGGAGAAGAAATGATATCCTCCACTTCCTGGGTCACGACCACGGCTTCGCCGAAAAACTTTCTGACGGTCTTGAGAGGTACTTTAAATATTCTGCCATGCCCTCTTTGCTGATGGCTTTCCAAGCCTCTTCCAGCAATATCATCTTGCGGATTCCCTTCAGTTTTCTCATTTTGTTGATGAAGGTTTCCATAATGATAATGGTGACTATCGGGAAGAGTACTTTATTATCCTTGATATTGTCCAACTCAAAGACGATGAAGCGTTTACTCTGTAAATCAAGCTGCTTGTCGGAGTTGAGCAGATAGTCATACTCGCCACCTTTGTAGTAGGGCTCCAGTACATTGAGGAATCCCCATACGTCAAAATCCTTCTCACGGGTGCGTTTCTTTTCCAGAATATTCTGATATTCGTCACGGATAAACTCATAGAAAGTATTGAAAGACGGTTTCAGGCCGCTGTCCCTGCGAATCTTCTCCAAAAAGAGATTGACCGCATTGGACAATGCCACCTCCTCTGCACGTGTCGGCGGTTCGTCATCACGCTTCCACAAGGTAAGGATAAGCGTCTTGATGGATTCTTTCTTCTCGATGTCGAAAATCCCGTCTTCCACATAGAAGGGGTTGAAAGCTATCGGATTATTTTCCTCATAGGTGAAATAAATTCCGTCCTCACCATGTGTCCTGGCATGGATAAGGTTGCACAGCCCCTGATAGGAATTTCCGGTATCCACCAACAACACATGCGTTCCCTGCTCGTAATACTGGCGTACCATGTGATTGGTAAAAAATGATTTACCGCTACCTGAAGGTCCGAGGATGAATTTGTTACGGTTGGTGATGGTGCCGTTCTTCATGGGCAGGTCGGAAATGTCCAGATGGACGGGTTTTCCGGTCAGGCGGTCCACCATGCGGATGCCGAACGGGGAGAGTGAATCCTTATAGGAGGTTTCCCCGATGAACAGGCACAGGGCCTGCTCGATAAAGGTGTGGAAACTTTCTTCTGAAGGGAAATCCCCTGCATTGCCGGGTATCGCCGCCCAGAAGAGGGTCGGCACGTCCACCGTGTTGTGACGCGGTTTCGCTTCCATCAACGCCAGTTGGCTGCCCACGTCGTTCTTGATGCGCTTCAACTTTTCCCGGTCATCGCTCCAGGCCATGACGTTGCAGTGTGCACGGATGGAGGTCAGCCCCTTGCTGTGTGCCTCGTTCAGGTACTCTTCAATCCATTCGCGGTTGATCTGGTTGGAACGGCTGTAACGGGAAAGCGAGTGCATGTTCCGTGCGGTCTGCTCGAATTTCCTGAGAATTTCAGCCGAATCATCAATGAAGAGATACTGGTTCACCACATGGTTGCAGGTAAGCAGGATGCCTATCGGTGCGGCAAAGGACAGCCGGCAGTCGCTCCGGTCTGTCGAGAGCCTTTCATACCGGCAGTCGGTTGACACGTTCGACGGCAGGTCTTCCGGATCGGAAAGCGTATGAAGGCACAGGTAGTTGTCGCCCACCTTCATTTCCCCGGCACCGAGTGACAGATCCTGCAAGCTGGTAGCATCTTCCTGCGACATGGAAAAATACTTCTCGATGATGCCGGCGGAATTTTTGCTCCCAATGATATCCTCATCCGTCAGGCGGATGATACGTAGCAGGCCGCTGTCGTTCACGATGCGTTCGAATTGTCCGCAGCACTCCATGAACCGAGTGACGGTTTCCTTGTCCTGCATTTCCTTGGGGATAATGAATCCCCTTGTAAGTGCATTGAAACTGCTGGTCGTCCGGCTGTGTTCCTTCGTGGTCTTCGTCAGGAACAGGTAACAGGTATGCTGCAAATACGGCCGCTCGTTGAAATGCCGCTCGAAACTGCGGCTCAGAAAGCTCAGGTCTTCCTTGCAGATATCCGGCTTGTATCCCTCTTCAATGAAGAAGTCCTGCTTGTGTACGATGCTGTAGTTCGGCAAAACCTTTACCGCTTTTGCCAGGTGGAGTGCATGGACTCGTACTCGGCACGTGTCAGCGTAAACAGTTCGGGCAGTTCCACCCGGTATGCCATGGTGATGTCCGCATCCTTGCTGATGATGCAGCCGTTCTCCACGGCCAACAGCGGGAACTTGCTTTCCAGCGTGGCTGTTTTCATTACGTTTTTCATGCTTTTCTGTTTTTAATGGTTGGAGAAAACAACCGGAGGAACTTTCTCCGGCTGATGATGTAGCGGGGATGGCTGCGCAACGCATGGAGTTTCATAAGGCCCCATTCACCGTATTTCGAGTTCATCCTGAAAGTGACCCAGACCAGCACCGATGCGGAAACGACCCCGAAACCGATGCAGACCCACTGGTCGATACCTGCCATATACATGATGACGAAGATTACGAACAACGCAAGCAATCCTCCTCAAAGATGAACAGGTACATGGCTCTTGAGCCCTTTGAACTCCGGCTGCGCCCAATCCCCTTGTTGACATTGAATTCCGCCATATTACAGGAAGAATGAGCGTAAGATGGTGGCTGCGACAATCAGGAAGATACACGCACCGAACCAGCTGGCGGCAGTCTTTGAGGTGTCAGGGTCGCCTGACGAGAACTTGGAATAGACCTTCACGCCTCCGATAAGGCCGATAACGGCACCGATGGCGTAAATCAGCTTGGTGCCGGGATCGAAATACGAAGTGACCATGTTGGTAGCTTCCGTAATTCCACCGATACCGTTGCCTGGGCAAATGCCCCATTGAAATCAGCAGCGTCATAGCTGCCAAAAAGAATCTTTTTTCATGTGTCGAAACTTTTAATTGGTGAGACAAAAAATGATTTCGACTGCGAATATATAATGCTTAATCCATTGATTTACAAATCGTACGATATGTGACACCATATAACATCACGTTACATCGGCAAGGGATTATTTAATCGACTTGTAAACAACAGCCATAAAATTTATCAATATTCCATTTGAAATAAGCTAATTAATTATAGGATATGACTAACTTTGTATTCTCTCAATTAGCAAAATCAAAATATTATGTGCATAGAAAAAGATCTTTCGTCAACTTTTGACTTTGTTAGCAATTTTCAACAAAATATTAAATTATCCGGATTGCCATTTACAGATAGAAATGCGCAATTATCTATCAATGATAGAGAATTGCGTCTTGATTTTCAGCTAACAACAGAAGAAGCCTTTAAAGGCTATTCTTCGGGATTTTTAGGTCAATTCTATGTAATAAATAACAATGGGGAAAAGTATGTAGATCCAGACCAAAATGGGGTATTAAATGGAACTCTAAACTTAGGTGACTCAGACACGGAATTACAGAATTATCACATTAGTATTTCTCGATTGATGAATGAAAAATGGAATGAAAAAGAGGAATATTACTATAGATTTATATTGCCTATCGAAAAAGTATTTTGGGTTAGCAATATAAGAACCATTGCTTATCAAACAGGTAGAAACAGGTATTCAGGTTTAATACCAATTAAATTTCCCAAAGGTGAAATTCAGATGTATCCAGTACATATAGGAGAACAAAAATATCTCACTATTGAATCAGAAATGAAATGTACTTATGAAATGATGCAAAAGTACATTTATTCAATCTCTTTATCATTGGGGTTAGTTACGTCTACTATTCCTTTTGATTATGCATATATAATTGCAACGAGAACTGAGAATTTTACAGACGATTTAATATGCGGATTCACACAAATGAGACCAACTATTAAAGGACAATACCAATTCTTTACGACAAATATGTATTCTGTTAAAGAATGTTTGACAAGGAATCATGTTGATTATGCAATGAAACAATTATATGATGGCGAAACATTTAAAGCCATTTACAGGATTGGATACAAATTGATGAATTTGAAAAAATAGTTCTAATGCTGTATGGAAATGAAGATTTGGCAAGAGCGACTCTGATTTTGATAGAATCATCCACTATGTCATTAGATTATCAAGGAGCGATGTGTGCTGTTGCGCTTGAAACCATTTGTTCAGCACTTGAAGATTCTAAAGATAAATTCTATTTGAGTAATGATAATTGGAAAACAAATGTAAGACCTCCTTTTGAAGATTTAATCAATAGCCTTCGCAAAGAAGAAATAATTACAGAAGATCATGCGGTAAATATGAGAAACAAACTAAACTCTTTTAATACAGCGTCAAATAAAGATAAGCTCTCTTTGCCATTCTCTCAAAGAAAATATACACTTTCAAAACAAGAAAAAGGTGTAATTGATAGTAGAAATAGATTTCTTCATGGTCATATTCTTGGCCATTGTTTCGAAGAATCTTTTGAGGAAATAATGTACGCAAGTCTTGAATTACAAAAATTATGTACATTATTGTTATTTCGAGAAAGTGGATTTTATGGTTTGATTGTG
>ENA-OQCK01000341-OQCK01000341.1-human-gut-metagenome-genome-assembly--contig:-NODE-341-length-26966-cov-7.740788_pt1 | contig 26966 bp, 23 predicted proteins | sample MGYA00242498_ERZ504578 | MGnify/ENA primary metagenome ERZ504578 (study PRJEB26092, sample SAMD00036229) | human gut metagenome | host: Homo sapiens | study: EMG produced TPA metagenomics assembly of...
ACCAAGCTTGCTCGGCGTTCCCGTAGATCGAGTGATAATCCAATCCGTTACGGGCTACGAAATCAATGTAATATTTATTCGTGGGGAAATTGTTTCCGCCAAGGAAAGTCGTATCCGGAACGACATTCCCGTTCCACCACGTAAAAGTAGTCTTACCCGGCTTAATCCAAGACGTATCCTCTATCTTACAAGGCTCATTGAGATTCGTAAGGATATTGGACGCTATCAAGGAACCGATTTGATCGCTGATCATCAAGACCCGCCAAGGAGATTGATGGGGTAGGGATGCCTCTACCTTGATACGTTCTTGTCCCAGTTTAGGTGATAGTTTCCCGAGAAGAGCCCCGTTTTCTTTCCATAGGTACATACCGGCGTAATCACGAACCGCCGCCTCGGTAATCGCCATATAACATGGTTCGGGAAAGAGAACAGGGCGGGCATATCCATCAATCGTTTATTATCCATGTCGGCATAATCCGTGACCGTATATTTACCTTCGTGGGAACTTTGGTAGTTGGGGAGGAATAAAGTGGTTACGTTCGGGTTACTTTGTAGGTTGAAGGTGGTTCCCTCGTCATACATGATATACGAATCCCATCCTTTTTGCTTCGGAAACTCATAGCGGAAGGCGATACCGTCATCGAAAGCCCTTACGACCAGATTAATCTTGCGAAAAGGTTGAACGGTTTCCTCTAGCGGGATGATTACCTCTTTCGAGAGGCTATGTATTTGTTTTGCCTTACCGACGATCAGTTCATAGGTCTCTTCTTTCGTGCTGAACACCGGCTTGCTCATCTTCAGCTTCTCGCCAAATGCCCCGTTATCGAATGTCAATGTCAGCGGGGAGTCTTGGATCAGCATTTGCTTATTGAACTCTATGTTATATACCGGACTTTTTTCCGTTAGGGCCAGCGAGAATTTGATCTTGCCATTCGGCGAGGTCAATCGTACGTTCTTGTTCGCATAGATAGAAAGGCTGAATAGCGTGAAAAATAAGATTAAGTAGATAGATTCTTTTTTCATGGATACTGATTTTATGTTTCAAAGATAATGCTTACTAATTAAAATTTCCTCTTTCTTTTGAAGGAATTCATCTAGTTGTAGAGACGGAGCATGCCCCGTCTCTACAATTAGGGGAGTTTAATTAGGTGTATTTTTGGGGTGGATGAGTTGCTTCAGCAAATCTTTAAGATGAATCGTTTCATTCTTGACCAATGGATGGGCCCAATAGGAAATGCTTAAGATATAACCGAGCGTGATAAACAAGAAGAACATAGAGTAACGTAGTCCGATCAGATCTCCAAGTCCCCCAATGATAAACGGAATCAATGCCCCACCGAAAATACCCGTACACAGGATACCGGAAAAAGCCCCATGATGTTTATCCACGGAGTTAAGAGCTAAGGCGAATATCACCGAGAACATGATCGAGATCGAGAAGCCGCAACAAGCGAAAGCGATAATTGCTACTTGCGTAGGACCGAAGAGCGCTATCGCTAAATTAAGGATCGCTATCATCGAGAAGATACGTAACATCAGCTTTGAGTCGATTAACTTAACGATCACCAATCCCAACAAGCAGCCGATGGACATCAATCCCCAGAACCAAGCAACCGTAGTAGCCCCGGCTCCTTCCGGGCTGACCCCATGATACATATTCAAGAAAAGGCTCATCCAATTCGCCAATCCTTGCTCGGTTCCCACATAAGCGATAATCCCTAAGAAATAGAATATAACTTGTTTTTGCCTGAGCAATTCCTTATAATTCTGTACCGTTCCCGCCTTCTCATCTTCCTTTAATTCTACTTTCGGGAATTTGACATAAGAGATAACCACTAACATGATGACAAAAACAATCGTAAAGATAAAATAGAGCGAGCTCCAAGGTAAGCTCTCCGGCGTTATCCCTTTGAGGAAACGGATGAAGAAGTCGTTTGCCGAATCCTCACCGGTTAATTTCCGCATAAGTCCGGCCAAGACGAACGGGCTCATGAAAGAAGCGGCCCCGAATACGATCTGGGCCAATACCTGATTAAAGGCATATTTTTTCTCTCCACCCGCCTCACGCATCAAAGGCAATATGATCACCTGTAGCATCGCCATGCCCAGACCGATAGCGAAAAGGGAAGTTAATACGATAGGGTAGGTCGGGAATATGACGAAAAGCCCCGCACCCAAAAACGCCAGACTGAAAGCGATCAATAAGGAAATCTTTCCCCCGAAACGCTCGATGATCATTCCTGCCGGGATCGACATGATGCCATATGCCAAGAAAAACGAGAACGGTAAGAATGCGGCCAATGTCAGGCTTAGCCCAAAACTATCGATAATCATCGGTAGCATAGGGCCTAATATATTGGTAACAAAAGAAATGACAAACCAAATACACAAGATGAGGAGTACGATCCAATTATTCTTATTCATGATAGATAGATTCAATGATTAAACACCAATGCCGCCGCCCCGAGGCATCCGGCCTTATTTCCTAATCGGGCAAGCTCGATAGTCGTGAAGTACGAGGTTTCCTTCATCACGTATTTCCCGACCTGCTCCCGTATATTGTCAATGTAGAAATCTCCGGATTCCGAAATGCCTCCGCCGATAATCACCTTTTGCGGAGCGAAAATGTTGATAAGGCTCGCTACGCCTAGGGACAGATTCCGGAAATGATCCTCCATAGCGAGTACGGCCTCTTTCTCTTGAGCTTTATAGCGCTCTACTATATATTTTCCATCGATACGGGAAGGTATCTCCCGTCCGTTCTTTTCCAATAGTTGCCGATATAAGGCGATCAACGCACTTACGGAAGCGTGTGCCTCTAGGCAACCGGACGCTCCGCAAGTACATTGATTCCCATTCAGACCATGAATAATTAAGTGCCCCAGTTCGGTGCCCCGGTTCCGGTAGCCGCCATAAAGCCGGCCGTTCAAGAACAAGGCGCCCCCTATGCCGGTACCCACCGTCAAGAAAACGATATCGGAGAGACCTTTAGCCGCCCCATATATCACCTCGCCCAACCCCATAAGGTTTGCGTCGTTGTCGATGAATACCGGTAGATTAAATTCCGCTAACGCAAGATCCAATTGTTGGTTATCCAGTTCAGGAAGATTATTGGCAAAGAGAACCACCCCCTTATCTACTACGGAAGGTACACCTATGCCAATTCCGTAAATCCCCCAATCCCGGGAACGGGCGTAGTCTGTCATTTTCCGTACGATACTTTTTATGGTATCGGATAATGGGCGTGGATTCTCTTTTGATTGTGTGGTTTCCGACGATTCGTAAAGAATGTCGCCATTCTGGTTCACAAGAGTATATTTTATGCTTGTTCCTCCAATGTCTAATGCGATAGCGTATTTCATGATAATTGTAAAAGCTAATTAGAACTATGCGCCGCTTCCTCGTCGATCAGGCAAATCACGTTCGGGTGCAGCCACAATAAGGAGGCCGGCAACTCCGTCGAGATCTTCTGTTCAAGGAAAGCTTGAGTAATCTCCCTTTTCTTTATCCCGTTGATAAGAAGGATAATCAGGCGTGACTGAAAGATATTCGCCATGCCCAATGTCAGTCCGTATCCCGGTTTCTCCGTATCCCCAGCGATCATGGGATGTTGCAATGATTTCTGGGACAGATGAGCCACATGGCAATTCGTATGTAAGGAAGGAGCCGGCTCGTTCAAGGCGATATGGCCGTTCATCCCGATTCCTAATATACAAATGTCGATAGGGCCTTTTTGATCCAGTATCTGTTGGATCCGCTCACATTCCGCCTCAGGGTTCTCCGGATCGCTTTGGAACGCTATATACCGGTCTTCCGGGATTTGAAGCGGACCTACGAAATAGTTCCGTAGATACGACTCGCACGTACCCGGGTGGTTCATCGGGATTCCTCCCCATTCATCAAGCTTTAGTACCGTGAATTGGGAGAATAATTCCGGTTGACGACCGGCTTCCTCTACCAGCAACTCATACATCCGGGTAGGAGAGCCCCCAGTGGCGGCACAAAGCGTAAGTGCTTGTGCTGCCCTAACTCTGAGGTAACAATCTCTTTTGCCTTAAGCTTAATGCCTCATAAGATTGACAAATCTTTATTCTCATACGATTTTAGAGCTCTTTGATTCGGATATTGCGGAAGCAAACACCATAACCGTGGTCTTGCATACCGATGTAACCCGGTTGTTTTCCGCATTGTAGCATCAAGTCGTAAGCTTCCGGGCATTTCTCCGGACTCGTGCTGAACTTGCTGAACTTACTATGATCCACTAACGCGCGCCATACCGGTGTACCGAACTGGAATTCTAGCACTTTCACGTCGTTCATGTAATGGATCACGCGTTGGTTATAGACAACGATTCTCGTCTTGTTCCAGTTTCCGTACGGTTTTACGGGTTGTGGATCCGGCATAATCATGTCATATACGGCACCGGCCTGACGGTTACCGTCGCAACCTTCCCATGCGTCCGGCATATTCTCGTTGTCGAGTAACTGATATTCTGGGCTGGAGTAATAAATAGGTGTACCCTCAATTTCTTGCGCTGTATAGAAGATACCGCTATTACCGGCCTTGTCGATCTTCCATTCGATCTCGAAAACGAAATTTTTGAACTTCTTGTCGTAGATCAAGTCGCCGAAGCCGTGTCTGCCTTATTGTCGCTACCTTTATAGGTGATTGATCCGTCTTCAACCACCCAACCTTGGGGTACATCCTGACGGCAATAGCCGCGCCATCCGTTCAAGGTCTTGCCGTCGAACATGGTGATCCATCGCCTCCCGTAGGGATACCGTCGCTATCGAGGGCTTGGGTTTGGGCCGTTTGCGTTCCGGCATCGTTGGTATTACCGCCGGAGGTACATGACAAGGCCGACGCAAATAAGGCTACGGCCATAATACTGCTATAAATCTTTTTCATCGCTATTATGAATGTTTGTTGTTTGTTAGAAACTTGTTAGATAATTATTAGGAATTTGTTAGGTTCCTGTTAGGTTACCGTTAGATTCCTGTTAGCATTTATAACTTCAGGTCTTCCCATCCATTGCGGTATTTCCGTTGATGAATTGGTTCGCTTGCTCGAATTGGTGATACGCATATTCGCTCCATCCCATAGGAAAGTCTTGTTTCTTCCCGGATAGATGAAGCCTTCACGTTCTCCGTAGATCGAGTCGTTATGTTTCACTTGTTCCCGGATATTATGGCTCCGTAAGATCAAGTTACCCATCAATACGGTCTCCGTCAACGGACCGGCGTACCCTTCGAATGGAGATTCTACGTCCGCCTTGTCGTACCCTGCGATACAAGAGTCGATCCATGCCCAATAGTGGCCATTTGTACCCCCTTCGATACGTTTATATTTATGAGGAATGTTCACGTCTTTGTCGAATAAAGGTTTCTTGTTCGCCTTTACCCCCTTCGGCCAGAATCTTGGATCGGAACCACCCCAGCCGCAAGAAGCCATACCTTTCGTACCTACGAATACGGTTGCGCCTTCTACGTCCATCGGATCTAAGTCTCCCATCGTACAGGTCATATCTGCGTCCGGATCGATCTCCTCGAAACGCTCCGGCATGATACCACCATCCATCCAATAGAGATTCAGGTCGCTTCCGTCTTTCTTCTTGAATTTATAACGGATCGAGCTGGCTACCGGGCAACTCTCAGGATAATAAGCCTCCTCGAAGATACCGGAGTAGACATTGGTCGTACTGCAAGAAACCTCAGTCGGATAACCTAATTGAAGCAGTTTGAATGGAGGTCCGATGATATGGCAACCCATATCTCCAAGAGCGCCTGTGCCGAAACGCCACCAACCGCGCCAATTGAACGGAACAAGATTATCGATATAATCCACATACTCGGCGGTACCTACCCATAAGTCCCAATTTAATCCCTTGGGAACCTCAGGCTTCTGGCTCGGCCAAGGAATACCTTGCGGCCATACGGGGCGGTTGGTCCAGCAATATACTTTCTGGATGTCACCCAACAGATCTGCCTCGAGCCATTCACGAAGGGTACGCATACCGTCGCAAGAGTTACCTTGGTCGCCCATCTGGGTCACGACCTTATATTTCTTGGCGGCCTCGGTAAGGATACGTGCCTCGTAAATATCGTGCGCGATCGGTTTTTGCAGATATACGTGCTTACCCATCCGCATAGCGCCGAAAGCTTGGATCGCATGGTTATGATCCGGGGTGGAGATACATACGGCATCGAAGTTCTTGCCTTCCTTCTCGTACATCTCGCGGAAGTCGTTAAAATACTTCGCCTTCGGGTAGGTCTTGCGAGCGTCGACAGATTGACGGTCATCCACGTCGCACAGACAGGTGATCGCCGCGTTTTTGTGCGGCGTATTCATCAAGCTACCCAAATCGGCGGCTCCCATACCGCCACAGCCTATTTTCGCGATATAAAGCTTATCGCTGGGAGCTACATGTCCTAATCCCGCTACGGTAAAACTGGGCAGGATCGTAAGGGCGGCAGCGCCTGTGGCTGCCATCCCAAGGAATTCCCTTCTAGAGATTCCAGTCGGACTGGATTGTTTATTTACCTCTTTCATAAATTTGTTCATATTATGATTAATAATTGAATTGGGGTCTAAAGAATTGAGATTAAAAACAGATTGATATGATTAGAATGCCGGATATCCCGGGTTCTGAACCAAATTATTGTTCTTCTGCCAACCTTGAACGGGATCGGGAAGATCTTACGATATTCCGGAGTCTGTTTCGGCTTCATATATCTCGGTTTCAGATAAGTCCCGAAGCGGATCATATCTTGGCGGCGGACAAATTCGAATGCCAACTCATAACCACGCTCGTTATAGATATCGTCCAATGTCACGCTCGTGTAATTATGGTCGGAATTGCCGTAAGCCCTTTCCCGGATAGCGTTTACCAGACGGGTAGCTTCTCCGAGATCCCCGCCCATGCGAACCAAGGCTTCCGCTTTCATCAGGTATACATCCGCCAGACGGAAGATGGCGATATCGTTCTCCATATTGGTGTTTTGCATGCCTTTCTCGTATACCCACTTATTGATACGTGCGCCGTCTTCTTGATGAACCTCGCCCCACGGGGTTAAGTTACCGTCCGCATCGGTTTTCTCTGTTCCCGCTACTACATTTAAGTCGATCGTATGGATCAAGTCATGTCCTAGGGTCGTTTTCAAGACTTCTCCTGTGTTAGGGTCGATCATCGGGCCGATCAAGAACGAACCTTCGTAACGAGGATCTTCCGTATCAAATGTACGGACAAAATCCGGTTGAGCGTTAATACCGTTCCACATTCCACCGGTAAAGCCTAATACATCGGGGTCCAGATAATGTAATGTCCAAAGATGGATAGAGTTACCCCAACTATCGGATGCCTTGTAGCAAATCGGGAGAATGATCTCTCGTGACACCTCGTTATGAACCTCGAAATTAGTTTTCCAATTCGGTTCGATGATATATTCGAGTTTCATGATCTCGTCGCACTGCTCTACAACGCCTTTCCAGTTCGGTTCACCAATCCATTCCTCGGCGTTGAGGTACATCTTCGCCAATACCATGCGGGCAGCACCTTGCGTAAACTTACCGTAGCTGGCATCTGATACATCGGAGCGCAGGTTCGGGATGATCTCGGTTAATTCTTTAACCACATATTTATAAATGTCCGCACGGCTTGTGATGGAGGGCAAGGAGGTATCCTCAAAATCTGTCACTAGTGGAGCGTTACCGAAGATATCTACGATTACATAATACCAGAAAGCGCGTAATCCTCTTAACTCGGACAAGTATTGAAGCTTAAGCTCATCGCTCATGGCTTCGCTTTTCTCTATAATATTATATACGGAGTTAACCGTAGTTAGGCCTCCTGTACAATAATCCCAGCAATTTTCTACAGAGTAAGAGTTCGGTTTCCAGCTATGCATACATTGTTCCATATATTGTCCACCGTCCCACCAGTCACCACCTACACGTGTCGGTGCAATCAAGATATCGGCTGTCATATCAGCCGCTCCCCAAGGACCGTCGTAGGCCAGCATATTTTTCAAGGATTGATATGCCGGTGCCATAATTGCGTTGATCTGCTTTTCCGTTGTACCGAATTCGTCGGTAGGAAGTTTGTCGTATACGTTCTCGTCCAAATCCATGCAAGAGACAAGCGCGACCGGAGCGAGTACGGCACATATTATATTTTTGAATAATCTTTTCATGATCGTTACTGTTTATGTATTAGAAATTCAAGTTCAAGCCAACAGAGAATGTGCGTGCCTTCGGATAAAATTCACGAGGTTCTACACCCGGGGTTAAACCGTCTCCTGAATCCATAGGGACTTCGGGATCAAGACCTTTATATTTCGTGATGACGAATAGGTTTTGTGCCGTGAAATAAACACGGATACCGTTCAATGCTTTGATCTTATAACCTAAAGTCAAGTTGTCGAGACGCATAAAAGATCCTTCTCTAAATAATAGTTGGAGAATCTAGGAGTTTCGCTTAACGTATAGGTCAATGGATCGTCCAGCGCATTCGTTCCCGGCAGGAATCCGGATTGAGCGTATGCCATGCGGGTTGCGTTCAATATATCATTGCCTATCGTTCCACGCAAGAAGAATGATAAGTCAAAATTCTTGTAACGGAAAGAGTTGGTGATACCGTAAGTCAATTTCGGCTGTGCGGAACCGATGTAGTCGTAATCCGCCGGATCGGAAATCTCGCCGTCGCCGTCTTTATCTACCAAGATATATCTGCCGTTCTCGTCAATACCGTTACAAACCAAACCGTAGAATTGTCCGATAGGACGTCCTTCTTCCAATACGTGCGTACCGCTGGAGCTTCCACCCCGGATGAATACGTCGCCTAATAAGATCTTATCCATCGTGAATACATCATTTGATAAGCGAGTTACCTTGTTGTCATTGTGAGCTAAGTTCAAGGAAATGTTCCAGTCGAAATCCTTCGTGCGGATAGCGTCCGCGTTCAAGCTCAACTCGATACCCGTATTGCGCATATCACCTACGTTTGCCATAATCTCGTTATATAAATAAGGAGGAGTTGGGACCGGATAGGTATAAAGCATGTCAGAGGTCTTTTTGTTATACCATTCGATACGTCCCCCTAGGCGGCTATCCAATACGGAGAAATCAAGTCCAACGTTCAACATCGCTGTCTGTTCCCATTTTAGGTCTGGATTGGCATTTTGGCTGATTTTGTAAGAAGGCAACCAAGAACCGGTATCATAATATACACCATCTGTGCCGTAAAGCTCGAGGGTTTTGTAGGGGTCCAATCCTGTTTGATTACCAGTGATACCATAACCGACACTTAACTTTAAGTCGTTAAGCCAGTTTACTTTTTGCATAAATGATTCTTGGGTGATATTCCAACCCACGGAAACAGAAGGAAATGTACCCCATTTGTTATTCTTTCCAAATTTAGAAGAACCATCCCGGCGTACGGTAGCTGTCAACATATATTTCTCATTGAAGCTGTAATTGGCTCTTGCGTATAAAGAGATCAGGCGACTTTGCCATTTCTCAGACTCTGCGTCTCCGGGGTTCAAGTTTTGTCCCGCGGCCAAATTGTTAGCGCCTAATAAATCAGTGACGAAACCACGGGTCTGTACGTGAGTCTCCTCATAATTCTCTTCTTCCCAAGAGTAACCGATCAAGGCATTGATCTTATGCTTATTGAACTCTGCCGAGTAATTGGCGGTCCATTCCATCAAGTCTTTATCACGTAATCTTGACCAACGTTCGGCCTTACCGCCATCGTTGTAGCCAGCTTGAGACTCAATGCTGTTATATAAGCTTTCGTCTTCCGTATTCCGGCTTTTCGCTAAAAGTACTTTTGCTTCCAGGCCATCAATAATCGTATAGCCAATATCAGCGGTTCCATAGAAATTATTAATACGGTTCTTATGAGTATTCTCTTCCTGGTTACGTACAGGGTTTCCTTGGTCGTATTCACGTGTGTCGAACCAAGATCCATCTTCTAGCTTAACCGGACGTACGGGAATCATATTATAGGCAAGCAAGAAGTTTGTCGTATTTGTCGGTGCGTTATCCGTAACGGTAGCCACGCCGGTGATGCTTACTTTCAAACGATCCTCCAGCGCACGTTGGGAGAATTGGAAACGGGCGTTGTAACGGTTCATAGAGTTATCGCGTGCGATACCTTCGCGCTGCATATAGGAAAGAGAACCTCTATAGTTATGATGTGAGCCACCTCCTGATAAAGACACGGCATGATCCTGTTGGAAGCCGATTCTCGTGATCTCGTCGAACCAATCCGTGTTCGCCCCCATGTCAAAATCCTTACCGTCCTTACCCGGGGTAGAGGAAGTATAGCTACGCCATTGGTCCGCTGTTAGCAGATTCGGCTTGTTAGCAAGGTAGATACACCGAACGCTCCATTATAAGCGATGGTCGGTTTACTGGCGTAACCTTTCTTCGTAGTAATAAGGATAACACCTCCCGCTGAACGGGAACCATAGATAGCGGCTGAAGAGGCGTCTTTCAAGATAGAGATAGATTCGATGTCCTGCGGATTAACCGTAGACATGTCCATGCCCGGCACGTTATCGATAACGATTAACGGGCCTTGGTCGTTTTGCAAGGTTGACATACCTCTTAATTGAATCGTCGAGTTGCCCGTTACGTCGCCGGAACCGTATTGATCGTTAAACCGGCCACCTTACCTTGTAACAAATCCGCTGCGTTACGAGTCAGACCTTGGTTGAAATCCTCAGCGGTCACGTTGGTGATAGAGCCGGTAATCTCACGTTTTGTCTGCGTACCGTAACCCACTACGACTACCTCGTCCAGTTTTTGAGTGTCCTCTTTCAGGTTTACATTGATCTCGTTTTTGCCGCCTACCGGTTGCAACTGTGTCATGTAACCGATATAGGAAAACTCAAGGGTCGCATTTGAGGATACTTCCATCATGTATTTACCGTCCAGATCCGTAATCGTACCGTTGGTCGTACCTTTCTCGACAACGTTAGCGCCGATAATTGCATTTCCTTCCGCGTCTTTAACAACACCGGTAATACGTTTTTTAGTTTGCTGGGCGACAATGTTTTTATTAAATACATTGATATTTCGTCCTTCGATCGAATATTTCAAACTTGTGTTGCGTAAGGCTTGCGATAAGATATTTTCTATGGACTTATCGGTTGCGTTCACACTCACTTTTACGTTCTTTACGTCAGAATCCACATAGAAGAATAAGAAATCGCTTTGTTTTTCTATAATAGCGAATAGATCGGTTAGCGGGGCCTGATCCGTCTTCACGGAAATCGTTACAGATTGTGAATAGGAATTAGTCGCTACCGCTTGGAACAGTGTCAAGAAAAGTAAAATAAAGGACATTTTTAGGACCGAGAGCATTTTTTTTAAGTCTTTGGACCTAAAGACCTATAATACGAAACATTTTCCATATTTTTGTACTGATAAAAGGTTGATAATATGCGTCTGCCACAAAATTTGGTCGTGGAGTAGCAGAAGCAGGAATTAATTCTTTTTAATGGGGCCGGCTGTATTTTTGCAGCCGGTTTTGTTTTTTTGAAAGATATGATCCGTGTTATCTCATAGGCATTGCTTGTTTTTTTAAGATGTGTTGATATTTTTATTTTATTGAATATAGTAAGTTCCATCTCTTTGTGACCATTTGATCGGCAAACTGCGAGATATTACTTGTAAAATCTCCTTTAAAGATTGATCCTCGCTGAATGTTCCGGATACAGTGACATTCGGGTCCATCAGTTTCTTGTTTTCTATGTGGATCGGGATCTCGTATTTTTTCTCAAGCTCATTCAGCAAGGTACAAAGCGCTATTGATTTATACTTTAGCAAGCCGTCTTTCCATGCCAGATTTTCTTTTGCGTTGACGGATTGGATATCAATCTTGTTCGTTGAACGGATGAATGTAAGTTGCTGGTCGGGAGCGAGTAAGACTTGTTGTGTCGGGCTTTCGAAACGGATAGACCCTTCCAGCAGGACGGCCGTGATCTGATCCTTCCCTTTATCGGCTTTTACACTAAAGGTCGTTCCTAATACCCGTATGGAGGCATTTCCCATATCGACGATGAAAGGTCTTTCCGGATTTTTCGCCACCTCGAAATAGGCTTCTCCTTCCAAATTAACCTTTCGCTGATCCGTACCGTATGCGTCAGAGTAGGTAAAGCGACTATTCCGGTTCAAAATGATCTTCGTACCATCATCCAATGTAAAATGAGATTTATTTTTATCGGTTATATAGGTATAGAATTGCTGAACCTCCCCTTCCCGGATATTTAAGTGCGTCGTAGCGAAAAACAAAACAAGAAAGGCGATTGCCGCCGCAATGGGAGTAGCGATGAAACGGATCAGCCTCAATCTCTTTTGCCTGCTTTGATCGTCGATCTTCTTTCTCAAATTATCGAGGGACACATTAGGCATTAAGGAATGGCTGAACGAGACTTCCGCATCCCAATAACTCTTTAGCAACCGAAATTCTTTTTTGTTCTTTTCGTCTGCGTTCAGCCATTCGCTCAGCGAAAGAAAATCTTCCGAGGAGCTGTTGCCACTTAATATCCTTGTGATAATATGATCTATGCTATTCTCCATTTTAAGTTGTTTCTATACTAATAGTCGCAACCAAATTTGAAAACCCTTAGTGGGAGCATGGATTTTTTACTTATTTTTTTCGTAGCTCATACACGAGTTCTTTTGAGCCTGTGTGCGGGTATCCCGTGCCTTGTGGTCACTCTCCAGTTGCTCCGGGCTATAATCCGTATGGGTCGCCGAGCAATGAATCACGATCAGGCCAATCTTTCTCATATCTCGTCCGGGCTTTCGTTATCCGGACTTTCATTCTCTGCGCCGTTCAATACCTTCGCTTTACTACTTTAAATTCTTATCAATTTGATGGATTAATTTGAAAGACAAACGCTTATGGAAGTTCTGAAAAGTCTAAGGTAACGATTTGGAGATTGTGCTAATTTCAGTATTTTACAGTCTCATACTCGTGAAACAACTATTCTTTAAACAAAGGTAAGAACATTTTTTTGATTAAAGAAAAAATCTCGAAGGAAAAATAAAAAATGTTTGGGAAGAGGATTGGAAAAAATTCAAGAAAGGGAGGTTGAGGGATTAAGTGAGGGAAATTGCATAATCAATTTGTGGTTACCGAAAAAAGGTATATTCGGAATGCCTGCATATTGCTTCTACCAGCGATTGCACGACCAGTAATTATATTAAAAAATTACCCCAATCAAGAAGAATTTTACGTTTCTCGGTTGGGGTATAAAGGTTATTTGAATTGTAACCATACCTCATATATTCAAGCTGGCTTCATTCAAAAGAAAGTCGAAGATGTTTATTATTATTCCTCCATTATTTTGACAGACAAAAGTCAGGGCACTGATAATAATTGTCTTTGGAGAACCGTTATTTATATGCAGTGACGATTTCATTCCAAATTGCGAAACTCGGTTACAACACCTTTTAAAGGTGTCTGGAATTACTACCAGTTATGTACATTTCCAAATCCTGATTATTCAGAAAACTCATTGGTGGAATTTAAAATTATTCATAGTATTGATTATTAGCTTATTAACAACTTTTGCTACCCTATCATTGGAAGGATTGGTTATCCCATGTGTTATCTCAACCCGGTTTGATAGAGGATGATAGTGCAGGTATTGTAGGATTTCATCTTCAATAGTCATGTTCTTTTATCGGGACAAGTTAGTCTGATATTTATGCTTTTGTTTATCGTTCTGTCCCGATAGAGATTATTTTGGGGAGAACAAGAAACGCTATCCGGAAATAGAAGTTAGAATGAACGGCCATTATGTTTTTTTAAACTGATAAAATAGGTTGATAGAATATCATTCATTCCAAAAACTCTTAAAACTTATCGGCACGGCATTTGGTTCAAACTCAATATCACATGACTTGCTTTGGCACTTAAAAATATCATAAATGCTTTTCCCTTCCGTATTTTCTATTTTGATTCCCTCTTTCAGGATATGGCTGGGAAATATTATGCCGGAATATTTCTCCACATAAATGGACAATGACTGACCAGTATCATCCATCTCATTCCGCTCCATACATATGACATTGTCTGACAGAGACCTTAAACATTTTGCCAATCCTGCGTGCTTGTCACACAATATAACCAAATCTAGACTTTTCTTTTGGCAATAGTTCTTGATTGCGCTTAAGAACAAATCATTGTCTTTCAACAGGGGAAAGCTGTAATCTATTTTTTGCAGATCGTCAATGATAATCCGACCTATCTTTTTATCGGCATTCTTGTCAAAGCAAATATTCAGCTGCTCATTCAAATAGTACAGCAACTCATCCGTTGATATGCAGCCCATATTGATATTGAAGGAATGCATCTTGGAATAGCATTTTTCACATTCTGACAATTTGCAATGCCGCGAACAATTTGCTGTGCATAAATATTCGTTAATATCATTAGTATAAGCTGTGTCCGTGCCTTTTTCTTTTCCATTATTTGTGTTATCCAAACAAGGGACAGGTGTATTTTCCATAGAATTCCATGCCGGACATACCAAATGCTGCCTAAGATTGTCAATCAGTCTGTCAAAAGTCAAAAACAATGTATGGATACCTTGTTTTGCCGCGCAGAAACAGCTTCCTGCCGCCAAATAGAATTTAAAGGAGTTCGGAGAACCGATTATTGCAATTATTTTTCCGGATGTAGTCCCATTTTTATAACCAAAAAGTTCTTGCAAGGCTTCTTTTACCGTGGTTGTTTTCTTTTTAGTATAGCCAAAATATAGGTTTCGGAGTACATCCATGGCCGAATTTTCAGACTTTTTATACTCCTCATATTCTTTCAGCTTCCCTTTGTTCTTGACATCATCGGAAACGTTTGCATTTACATGGCGCAAATAATGGTTTTCTAAAATGCCCTGTTGGGTCAGAATCTTGGCTTGCGGCAAATACCGTTTTTGTTGCAGCAGAAGATGGGAACTCGGATACACCTCTATTCCGTAATCTCTCTTCTTGTATTCATGCCACCCGTATGCGCACAATTGGAACACGCTCTTGCTTATGCGGAGAGCATGGGATGTATAATTTTCCTTATTGTTCTCTATGCGGCCAAGCTCAATCAGGATGTCTGCACTGATCTTTAATTTTTCATCCAAGTCATCAATTACGATAATAGTGACAAGCGCGCTTTTTCTCAGTATATGTTCAAAAGGCGTCAGCTCAAAACTTTTTAGGTCGCTGTCGTTGATTTTGGTCAATCCGTCTATGACAATGCAGGAAGATGGCATCGATTTGTTCTTGGTGTTCTCTTCCGCCCCTCTTTGTATATGTGAAAGGATTTTGCTGAATGTGTGAGATGGAGTTGTCACATATTTATATTCCATTTCATTTCTGGAATCTTTATTTTCATTTCCTATAGGAATATGTCCATTGAATCGAACCTCAAAAAAGTCATTCCTAAAATCGAAGTTTCCATCAGACGAGAATACATTTGAGATTTTCTGATAATCGGATATCTTATCATATCGGCGGGTAAATAGTATATTTGCCTGCGAATCTATGGATTGGGCTGTTCTGAAATGCAATGAATTGGTTCGGATGTTGTAAAATACAATACCTCCAGATATATATGAATCTATCTTGCTTTGCAAATTTTCAGGAAATGGCGGCGGAGTATTGGAGTGCGATGCTCCCGCACGAATTTTGCCCGTGTCAAATATCGCATCGGCAAACCGGCTGCCAGTCCAGTCGTTGTTTAAGCTGCTTGTCCTGACCATCCTGTCAATACACTTGGAGATAATGAAGTCCAAAAGCATATCGTTCATCTGGTCTGTGTTCTTGTCCAATGAATAGAATGCGGGAACTTGTGGCTTAAATTCCAAATTGTTCAATGATTTGGCGATACCATGCATCATTTGCATTGCAAACAAGGTTTTGTCTGTTCCCCGGTCACCTTTCAAGACAATGATAATACCTTTCTCGGAAGATGAAATATCTTCTTCCGGGCTTATCAATGGCAACTGGAGGCCGCCAAGCAGCATTTTGTCCAATCCTTGTATTCCTGTCGAAATTTTTCCAACGGTGTTTATTCCTTGTCCCATACTACACTAAATATATGATTATACAGTTCTTTGTAGCCCCCAAGTTCAAATATGGGGGTCAGACCATAATTGGTAAAAAACGCGTCTTTGATTTCCATTATCTGGACATAACTTTTATAATCCTCTGCCTGAGTCTCTTTTAAATAGTTCTTTGTGGAGGCATGAAGGAAATAGATCTTGTCCTCGTTGCCAATAGAACTGGCATAATGCACCATCCTTTGCGGATTGATGTCACTCAATGAAATTCCTACGAACATGCAGGTGAAATGGCATAGAAAATGCAATTGGGTGGCGGTTTGCCAAGAGTAGACATTGCGTACATTATCATAATACTCTTCCATCGAAAGGACGATTTCGTTCCCATCGCTCAGAAACGGCTCGTTGAAAGGAGGAAGGTAACCATGTATATGATATATCGGTAGGATATTGTCCGCTTGTTGAGAATTGTTGAAATTCCCATATACTTCCTCAATCCTGACTCCGTTTTTCCATCGTTTGTTCCCCAATAACATCTCTTGCTCCTTCTCAGAAAAAAATGTCTTTATTCTCATACAGGACTTCGACAGCCATGGTAAGGAATTTATCATAATTGTAGGTTACAACAGCCACGAGAGGATCGTACAGTAATATGAACCGGGCAAGCTGGTATAATGAATTCAAGGAAGGAGCACCTTCTTTTGATTCTTTTCCTGGGCCATAATGCTCTAAAAAGATTTCAGTCATCTTGTCCTTGTCGCAATACCGGTACAATTGATGGCGGATCGTATGGATGTAATTTTTACCCAAAATGGATTTGATGATGGAAGCCCGCACCAAGGACGTGAACTCTCCTTCAACGGTAGTGTGTAATGTTTCCCAAAGGGATTGCTCTTCTTCAGTTCTTAGACCGATTCTTCGTGAGGAACATAACAGGTTTTCCAAACGTTCCTTCTCTTTAGTCGTATATCTTTTCTCGGCAGACAATATGGACAAAGCGTCTTTGAGCATCATGTTTAGCAGCCCGTTCCAACTGATATCAATGCTGCTGTCGCCCCTAAATTGATTCCGGCACCTACAAACAGGACAATCTTTTTTTTGTCCTTCAGATCCTGTCTTAAGGATTCGATATTCGCCTGATAAGTATCGTGTTCGAATATCAGGTGTTTGGATTTGTCTATCTGTCGTTCCATATCCATTCAAAACGTTCTACATCTGATTCCACAAGTAGCTCTCCTGACTGTACCTCGATGAATGTCAAGTCGGAGATAGCCCTAACTGTATGTTTAACACCTTTCTTGATCGTAACCGTATCGCCTCTGCTAACAAACGACCTGATATCATCGAGTACCAGTTCTCCCTCGCCGTCGATAAACGTCCAGACTTCATTGCGATGGCGGTGTAGTTGATAGCTGATATCCTTACCGGATTTGATTTTCAGTTGCTTGGTAAGGGATTTGTAACCGTCGGAAAACTCAGCGGTATCGACAACTTTGTATTCACCCCAGCGACGTTCTTCGAACATTGGCCGATGTTGTAGGCAGTCAGCGTAAGTTTTGATGTTCTCGCTTTTATCCTTGTCCGAAATTAGGATTCCATCATTTGATGCTGCGATAACTAGATTCCGTGTGCCAATGCACATGATTGGCAGTCCAAGTTCGTTGATGACGTGGGTATTTTCGGATTCTTCATCCATGACAACATTGCCCATGGTGTGTTCCGATAGTTCATCAGTCAACGTATTCCATGTACCAAGGTCTTTCCACTCTCCGGCAAAAGGTACGACGGCTACCGACTGCGCTTTTTCAGCGACTTCGTAGTCAAAACTGATTTTCGGAAATTCCCCATAGCGAGAACGAATTTCTGAAAAAGTGTCGGTTTTGATGTGTCGGGTTACAATATCTGTCATATACCCCAACCGAAAAGCGAATACGCCTCCGTTCCAGAAAGCACCCTCTGAAATAAGTTTCTCGGCAGTTATCATATCTGGCTTTTCCGTAAAGCGTGATACTTGAAATATTCCTTTGTTCTGTACATCATTGGCCGGCACTACATATCCGTATTTTACTGACGGATATGTGGGGTTAATTCCCATCAATACTAGTTCGGCTACATTGTTTTTCACTGCATCCGCTATCCTGCGAATCGTTTCAAAATAACCTGTTTCGGTATAAGGGTCGCAAGGCATGACGATTATAATCTCATCGGTGGAACATTTTCGTTTGTAGGCCAAATACGAGCTTGCGAGAGCGATAGCCGGGAATGTATCGCGACGCTCTGGTTCCGTAACTACAGGAATCTCTTCTCCAAGCTGGTTGATGATGATATCCCGTTGTGACTGGCTTGTTGCCACAGTAATCGAATCACAGATGCCGGTTTCCCGTAATTGCCGTACCACCCGCTGCACCATCGACTCTTTCGAGCCATCGGGCGCAGTCAACAGTTTAATGAATTGCTTTGACCGTGTATTATTGGAAAGCGGCCACAGGCGTTTGCCCGAGCCGCCGGATAACAGTATGATTTGCATAGATTATGTTCTTTTGTGAGTTTACATCACGAAGTTTGATTTTGCCTAATTTCGTTTTGTGTAAACGGGTAGGTAATAAATACAACTAACAGAAGGAGATGCGAATAAAAATTCCATTGTATTCGATTTTTTCTTTGCAAATAATTAATCAATAATTACCTATTGACTAATTTTGTCATGCATTTTTTCAGCAAATAATTTGGTAAAAAAACACATAAAAATGTTGCCCATGCCCTAACAGTATTGTATTTAAGAATTTGCTTGTATACTGTTACATTGTAACGAATGAGTTTCATCTTATTATTAGACAGAGAACCTTCCCTAACTCTATAATATGCCAGTGTGTCTTTTATGCCATATGCTATAGGACATTTTTTCATTAGAAGAATTTTCCATGCCCAATCTTGTCTCTTTCTCAATGTTGGCATATAAATTTTTCCTATCTGATGTGTATCATAGATACAGGTCAGAAACCCAATATAGTCATTTCGTGTCATTTTTTTATACGAAATTTTGGAGGGAGCGATGACGATTCCAAAAACTTTGTCATTCTCATTGCATTTCAAGTAAGAAGAATAGCAGATTTCCACCCGATTTTCTACCATGAACCGTAATTGCACTTCCAATTTTTCCGGTTTCCAACGGTCATCACTATCGCAAAATGCAATGTATCGTCCTTTTGCTTCTTCAATGGATTTATTTCGAGCCACTCCTGCACCTTTGTTTTCCTCCATAACGAAAAGCTTTATTCGCTGGTCATATGCGGCATATTCCTTTATAATCTCACACGTATTATCTGTAGAACAATCATCAGTAATCAGCAATTCCCAGTTTGTATAGAACTGACTCACAATCGAATCAATTGTTTTCGCTATGTACTTAGACGAATTGTACGATGGCATTATTATTGATACTAATCCAAAATCTGTCTCCATATGAGTAATGTTTATAACAATACCGTTTCCCAGCATTTCTTGAAATAGCGCAAATCGAATTTCATAAGAGAGTGAGAGTCCGGTATAGACCTGTTTTTCAATAATCTATTCACGTGATGGGGCAAATCTTCAAAAGAAGTGCAGATTGTTTGCCCTGACATCACTAACAATTCTTCCATTCCACCTTTTCCACTTCCGATAACAGGAGTTCCACATAGCACGGCCTCATGAACTACACGATTCCAGCCTTCTTTGAACAGAGACATTGTTATGACAATATCAGAAGCAGCCAGCAAAAGACGATATTCCTCAAATGGTAACATAAGATTAGGTATAGGAAGTTCCACATCTTTATTCCCGGATGTAACAAAATAGGCATCAATATCCTTCAAAGAATTATAGGTTTCTATGACGCCTTTTTTCTTTAAGCAATTCCCCAAATATATCAGTGGTTTATTTTTGAATCCGTATTGCCTTTTGAATCGTTCTTTTTCGTTTTCTGAAAAATGATATAAATTAGTATTGAATGAGTTATATATAACAGTTATATTTTTGAAACCATCTTTTTCTAACATCTTTCTCCAACAATCTGCAACAGTGACAACTCTTGTAAACCTATTCTTGTTACGATATAATGCCTTTTCGCAAAAAGTTTGGTAAAAAGAACTTGTGCCATAGGAAAAAGAACTATCTAAATGGTGTACCACTACGATATTACGAGAATATCGTCCTGCAAACCATGTAGTTTGATTCGTTAAAAATAAAGAGCCTCTATAGAAAAATCTATATTTTATATACAAGAATAGTATTCTTGGAATATTTAATACCTTTGTTCGATATTTTATTAGAAAGACACGTTTGAACTCAAATGTATCTTTCAATAGATCGATTACCTGATTTTCATATACACGTCCTCCATAAACCTTGTTGTTAAGGTCTATCTTTACAATTTTTTTTCGCATCACGGCTCTTTCATTTAAAAATGTTTTGGATTTTCAATGTTCGTGAGTGGTAGGCGGTTAAAAGCAAGTCTCAACTTCATCCAACAAGGCTTTTCTTATATATTCCAAAGGCTGGTCTTGGGTAAATGTAACTTATTATTCAAGTTGTTACCAATAATGCCAAGGTTAAATGAAAGAGCCGTGTTTTCGCATAAATTAGTTGGTAATTTGTTCGATACTGTGCAATATCTTATTTGGAGTTTGCAGATTTATGTCTCAAATCTTGATGTTGAGACAATTCGTATTCATATAATTTCGCTCCAACCATGAAATAATAGATGAACCATTGCATAGCTACAAACAGACCTCTGAAGCCATGTAAACACCCACCTCTACGGAAATAAATTAAGCAAAACACATAGATAGGTTTTACTATTTGTAACTTCATTCCCCATTTTTGCCGTTTTTTTATGCACTCATCCAGTTCGTAACGATAATATCTGTTATTTCTTAACCACCAAGATGAGATATCCGTAAAATCATCATGCACCAATGCGTGCTTCAAATATACCTTTTGACCTGATACCTCCACCTGAGCGTGTACTTCCTTATCTTGATAGCGCCCTTTATCTCGGCGGAACAACCTTGATTGATAATCCGGATATGCAGAAGCTTTACCCATAAACTCACCCCAAAACAAATTCTTGCGAGGTATATACGCTAAATCTACTTCATTTTCCACTGTCGCAAGGAATTTTGTAACCTCTTCTTTCAATGCTTCTTCCGGTTTTTCATCCGCATCGATGATCATCACCCAATTGTTTGTAGCTTGCGGTATGATCCAGTTTTTTTGTTTCGCTGAATTGATGTATTCATGCTGCACGATTTTTACATCATGCCGACGAGCTATTTCCAAAGTCTTGTCCGTGCTGAATGAATCACAGATGATAATCTCATCTGCCCAGTTCTCAATGCAACAAAGCAGTTCCTCTAAATAAATTTCAACATTAAATGTCGGAATAATCACACTTAATTTGTTGTTCATCCTGTTTAGTATAATCTATATGTAAATTTTCAGATACAGTATATCCCCCAATAAAGAAACCGAGAAAACACATTAACTCCGGTCGGGAAATTGCAGCCTCAAGCGAGAAGCCAGTAATAAGAAATATCAAGGTACACATGCTCCAAGGATTCCTTGAAAAAATACCCCTCAACGGCTTTAAATACTGTGCGACAATAAATACAATTCCCAACAATCCGCAATTTGCCAAGATTTCCATAAGACCGTTGTGTATATATATGGCATATCCTGCTCCATTTCCCCATAACGGAGAACGGATAAAGCTATCCATGGCAAAGTTGATTCGGTCTACTCTGGTTTGAGATGAATGGTCTGTAATCGTCATAGCGGTAGTGTTGGAGAATATATCAAACCTGTCGAGTATAAACATCAATAAATCACTACCAGATGCTAATATCGCCAATACCGCAATTATCAAGACACTTTTATATTGTCGTTCTTTGTATTCTACATATACAAAGTACAATAAAGATAATATAATGGCGATAAACGACATTCTCTTCAGCGTCACGAAAGCTGCGTATGAGAAAATCACAATCAGTAAATAAACTACTTTCTTATTAATGTTTGCACGCGGTAATAGGCAAATAGTAATGACAGACAATGTCTGTGTCAAATTAGAATACGATATTCCATAAATACGGGATTGATTAATGATATCAGAATCCGTTGTTGACAATAAAACAACACCGTCATAAAAACCCCAAAAAGCCAGTATTGTAGTGAATGAATAAATGAATGATACTGTGAGTATGCATCGTGTAAATCTTTGAAGATCCTCGTATCTTTTTATATAAAGAGGAGTCAAGGTTGCTATGGCCATTACGTCCCACACTGGCCAATCCATGAAAAAGCTCGCAATATATCAGTTGACAAAAGACCAATAAGAAACGAAACTATAACTGCCAACCAATACAGATACCACCCTTTTAATGCCGACAGAGACTTGTATGTTTCTGTTACAAGCATGATTCCGAACATGGGCATCGCAGGCATTATGTCTCCTAAAACAGGAACTTTAAGTACTCGAATAAATGACAACACGATTGCTGTCAAGAAATAGACTTTCCGTCCTTTATCCGTCTGGCCACACCACAAATAAATTGCAAGTAGCGAAATGATGAAGAGTAGTTTAATCATTCTGCAAATCTATCTGTATTCAGCACCCATTGAAGTTGCTTTGCAAAAGCAAATAATTCTCAACCATTCTTTTTATCGTGAAATGTTTGAGATATTCCTCGGTATCGGAATAATCGAAAGAGATTTCCTTTGTCAGAATTTTGTCAATGGCTTTCCTAATTTCACCGGCATCAACGGGAACAGTCAATCCGTATTTGTCTGACATGATTTCGGGCAAACCACCACTATTTGTGGCAATTATTGGTTGTTTGGCTGCTATCGCCTCCAATGCCACAATACCAAAAGTCTCTCTCCTTGAAGGTATTATATTAATCTCACTATTTTGTGCATATTGAACAATGTCATCGGGCACCAACCGGCCTATGAGTACTGCACTATCCTTCAATCCAAGTTCCTCAATCATTCGCTGTAGATACTCCCGTTGTGTTCCTTCTCCCGCTATCAGGAGTTTCAGTCCATGAGACTTCTTGCAGTTGGCAAATGCTTGCAAAAGCAAATTAAATCCTTTGATTTCCTCCAATCTGCCCCATGCGAATAGGTAAGGGCTGCATCCCGGCATGGTTGGACATGGTTTGCGGTCTTTGAATCTCGTCAAGTCCACTCCATTATAAACCGTATGCACATTCTTGCATCCGAATACCCTTTGAACACAATGAGCCAAATAGCCCGAACAAGCAGTTACTTGAGCCGACTGTGTCAATAATTTTTTCTGAGCCTTGTATTGCACTGATTCTTTCGAATAGCCTTCGTCGTAGCGCAGCACATCGTGCCCGTGGAAGCAAGTAATTATCTTGAACTTGAATATGCGGTGTAACGCGGTTATGCAAGAAGATTGCGATAAGGGAAAATGGACATATACATAATCAGGTCTTCTGAACAGAAAGAAGAGGAAAAGCATAATGAAAGAAACTCCAAACATGAGCATATTTTTTATATGCTTGTCCGCATTGGCAAATGGCAATCTTATTACTGGAACTTGCGATATTCTCTCATAAATTCTAAGATATCTAGGATACAAATTCGTTATGACTATAGTACGGTATCCCCGCCTTCTACACCCTTCGGCAAATTGCGAAGCCACAGTCTGTACGCCTCCAAGAACAGGTTTATAGGAGTTGGCAAAAATATAGATAGTTTTCGATTTCATTTTTTCAATTCTTTGAAATACTGCACGAACACTCCCCTGTGCCAATTATATCCGATAGTCACCATAATGGGGTAGGCTATCAGTTTATTGAAGAAACCTTTCACATGCTTCAATTTGTGTGCTTGGTCAACGAATGGCACAATACAGAAATAACAGAACTTAGCAAGGTCACGCAAATTGTATATGCCATGTGGGTAGCAGCAATACATATCTTTCCATTTTCTTCGTACCAACAAGTAGGCACGTCCATACATATACTGCTGGTTGTAAAGTCCTTTCCATGTGGCACGATGGTGATGATAAACCTTAATGTCAGGAAATGAAAGAACCTTGTAGCCTGCTTTGATACAACGCCAATTATAATCCACATCCTCTCCTCTGAACATATTGGTATCATACGCCCCAACTTTTTCTATCGTATCTCGTTTGTATGATGAGTTCACTCCTGGTACAGTCCTTGTCTCACAATAACCTTCTTCATTGAAATGTGTAAATGTAGTAGCATCTGCAATTTTGAAGATTAATCCTTCGCCAGAAGCATCCACCACATTTCCGCCAATTACGCCGGCTTCGGGATGTTTTTGATGTTCATCAACAAGGCGTTCAATCCAGTTGGGGAATGGTTCCGCGTCATCGTCTGTCTGAAGGATGATGTCACCCTTACATTGGGACAGACCGATGTTACGACTGGTAGCAAGGTTCACATTCTTTGTCTTGATTTCTCTAAGTGTAGGAAACAACTTCTGCCACTTCACTATGGTGGCGTGACAGTCATTAATACCACCTCCATTTACTACTACAATCTCGTCAGGTTTTCTCGTCTGTCTTTCAATTACAGCGCATAGCGTACCGTCTATTAGATTCCCTCTATTATATGTACAGATAAATACGGATACAGTCATACAATAATTATTTAACTAATTCTATATATTGATTGACAATACAGTTCCAAGAAAATTTTTCACTGGCTTTGCGGGCAGCATATGATTTTGACCGAAGAAGTTCCTTGTTTTGTAAAAGTTCATTAAGACAATTATGAATAGCTTTTTTATCTTCTCGATTTACGATATATCCAAAGTCGGATTTTACAAATTCTGGATAAGGTGGATAGTCGGACACCAATATTGGTATGCCGCAAGCCAGTGCTTCTATGGGGGACAGTGCGAAAGCTTCGCCCTTACTAGGTAGGGTAAACAAGTTGTATTTCGGCAATAGTTCGGCTATGTTGTTTACGTTACCTCTTAGCGTTACAATATTGTCCAAGCCATTACTTTTAATTAATTCTGATAGATAAGTGGCATATTTCTTATCACCGGATCCATAGATATCATATCTGATTTGGTTACGGTTTTTATAATCTGCCAGAGCCTTTATGATGTAATGCATTCCTTTTCGTTCCTCAAAAGCAGCAGCAGTAATAATATTGAGCTTGCCATTCTGTATTTTATGAGCTGATGGTCTGAACAGCTGGGTATCTGTTCCATTATAAATCAGAGTCATCGGAGTATTACCCACGTAGGGACGTGCTTCCTCTTCCACCATTTTAGAGATGGCCACGATATGAATGTCCTCAAAAATATCGATGTGATTCTTTACAAAGTCATATCTGCTGGGAATCTGTGACGCAGGGCTGTGAAGGACATAAAGATATTTCCTTCTGTGAGGAAGAGAAGTTTCTCCATGATACAAGAAATTCAGTATAGTAGCTTTGGGATTATCCTGGCGAAGCCACCACCGGTAAAAGAAAACGGCGATTTTTCCTGATACCATCTGCAATAAGGCACCTTCCTGATTTTAATTCTCTCATCTATCTCACCGCACAAGGTTTCCTTAGCTGTTCCCCACGCATAAATCACAACATCATATCCCTTGTCTACAAAAGCCTTGGAAAGACTTATGCAAAAACGTTCTATACCTCGCGCAAGACGAAATAAGTACGGACATATAATTACTATTCTATTATTCTTTCCCATTTTTCATTTTTTTGATCGATAGGTTGATTTTCATTTTTTAATCGAATGTTTAAAGTAACTTAGATAGTAAACGGATTGCATATACCGTTTAAAAAGGCTAAATGCAATAGCCGATAAAGAATACCTTCCAAGCGGTGCAATGCCGCCGATTGGTTATTAGGTTTCAATGGTATGTCCTTGTAGGCTGTTTTCGCTTTGAATTGCAAGAATTTATTAGCGTATGGATGTGTGCAACCCACTATCCACGGTCTTCCATGAATAGCTCCGGTAAAATGAATGATTGCCGGACTGGATATTCCTTTCTTATATTCCTCCTGGTCATAAAAGGGGGTGTTTATTTTATACAAATCTTTCCACGGATAGCAAAGGCTATTGGACATGACATTGAATTGTGGAGGTAGAATTTTTTTTCTTCCTGCACACACTGCATTGATAATGCCTTGGTCATGATGATGTACCTTACCTCTATTTGCAACTAAAAAATCAACAAACTTCTGCTCCATTCCTTCACTGCGCCATCGGTTCAGAGGAATTATCAGGACACCGGCATTAATATATGGCTCGCTCATGGGTATTTTGATTTCCTTTTTATAGGTACGGCTGATCAATGGGTCTAATATACCTCCGACCAAACAGTTTCCTAAATCGGTATTAAATAAATCTCTTATGGAACCGTTGAAGATGATGTCGCAATCAATGTACAGAACCTTATCCAAATTTGCAGGCAGTATGGAACCTGCAAACAGACGGGCATATGACGTAAGAGAAATTGTTTCAGGTACATCTGTCATAAGCCGTTCCCTTAAATTTTCTATGGGATAGACTGATAGTTTTCCTCTATACCCCTCTACAATGGTTTGCAAGTTTTTGATATCCGCAGAATCAATTCCATTACTAAGTAAGTGAAAGTGCAAACTTTCACTGGAGTTTGTCTCAAAAAGTGAAACTGCACATATAGAAACTAAATGCAGGTAATTACAATCGGAAGCAATAACAATGTCTGACATACTTTAATATTAAAAAACAAGGGCTTCATGACATCTACATGAATGACGGAAAGTATCAATGCAGAAAAAACGCGAACCAAACCATATATGGGGTATCGTCTATTGTACTGGGTAATGATTTTGTGTTTGCCCAGATGAAATTGAT
>ENA-OQCK01000343-OQCK01000343.1-human-gut-metagenome-genome-assembly--contig:-NODE-343-length-26634-cov-11.683631_pt1 | contig 26634 bp, 30 predicted proteins | sample MGYA00242498_ERZ504578 | MGnify/ENA primary metagenome ERZ504578 (study PRJEB26092, sample SAMD00036229) | human gut metagenome | host: Homo sapiens | study: EMG produced TPA metagenomics assembly of...
CGGGTAAAGAGCCAGAGCCGAGTATCCCTGGGGGAACAGTTTCACATCCTCAATCTGGATTTCATAGCGTTCCCCTTCGTAGAAAAATCGGACAGGCTGTTCCTTCCGAAACAGATATTCCTTAAATTTCTGTTTTTCCCTTCCAAACCCAGCAAGGGGAAGCCCGGCTGCAAGAACAACCTTGGCAGTTCTCTCCCTTTTCGCTTCCGGATCTCCTGTGCCAGTGCAGCCAGCGTCAAAAGATAATAATTGTCATTGGCAGTCTTGTCCTTTACTAAGTCTGCCGCCCAGTTCCACACACATAATAAACGCCTCCGTATTGGAGAACATTCTGCATGGTATAAGGTTCATAGGTGTATCGCATCAGCCCTGTTGGGAAACACACCTGTTTTGTTTTCATGGCATAATACCCATGGTCGATTCCAATGATCATCGCTTACCACTCCCTTCTTTCTCGTTTTATAAACTTCCGGGGAAAGAGCTCCCGGACTCGGAGCCATGCTCCGGCAAAGACTTTTTCTTTTCCAGCCTGTTAAGCTTCCTACTCCCGGTCCGGAAAAATGCCTGGGCTGGAAGATAATGCAGCATCCCCTCTAAAACAAGCGCCTGCCTTTGAAAGCGCAGGACTCCCTGATTCTGCAAATTAATCAATTCATGGTACGCTTCCTTTGTCAGGAAATAGCGATGATACTCTCCCTTTTCCCCGAACCATTCCGTTTGCTCTAACATCAAAAACTCCACCATATATCGGGTATCTGGTGCAAAGCGCTTCTCACATAGTATGTCATCTCCCTTCACTGCCTTCACACCTTCCGATTCCCTGGCGACTGCCAGTAATTCATGGATACTGATACTCACGTTTCCTATCACCTCCCTTCGAAGTCTTTTTCAAATTTTCTGCGAAAAAAGACAGGCACCTACACGATGTCTGTCTCTGTGGGATCTTCCATCCCTTGTTCCTGATACTGTTGTTTTATGATTTGTTCCAGCTGTTTTCGAATTTCCTTATCCGGTACCTGGATGCAAAACTCCTGAAGCCAGCGGTCATGCAGATGCTCATCTGCTTCTGTTAAATCCCAAGATATAATGCTGCAGGTCTCATCGTATAACAATTCCAACTGCTGAAATTGTTCACTGAACTGCCCTGCATACTCATTCCAGATTTGCAGGTTATACCATTTCAATCCCAAAAAATCAGAAATATACGTCAGCCTGTCCAAGTCTGAAAACGTCATCTTTTCTTTTCCCAATAAGATTTCCCTGTCACGCTTCCCGCATAAAAACAGGAAAGCAAACCGCTCCATATCCTTTTGGTGCATACCCATCACCCTTCTTGTAAATAATTCCTTATTACGAAACATTATAAAAAGTGAAACCAGTAAAATCAATATAAAGTTTCTTTATTGCGAAACATTCAAGAAATGAAAGGACTTTATCATGCAGAAAATCAGACCAGATATGGATATCGGTAAAAATATACAATCCATCCGTTATGCGAATAAACTCACTCAGGATCAAGTTATTGCAAAATTGAACCTGATGGGAATTTCTATGTCCAAAAGCACCTATGCCAAACTGGAAACCAACCGCATGAACATCAAGATATCAGAACTTGTTGCCCTTGCTAAAATCTTCCACACCGATATCAATGCATTCTTTTCCGGACTTCTCTAAACCGGAAAGTAGCCACTTCTTATATTTCTCTTGTACGATCACTTTTTCTTATTCTCTCCGCTTTTCTCCAACTGATTCTCTCATTTTGTTTTGTTATATTTTGTCTCATTTTTACAACCGATTGTATTCTTGATCCCATGTAAAATCAATAGAAAAAGTGCAAAAAGTGAGACATATGTAACAGCGGCTCTTAGCCTACCAGCTTCAGCTGAATGGGTATGATATGGATAAAAATGTGATTACCAGAATTGAGACCAATAAGCACTACGTCACAGATGTGGAATTAAAAGCGCTTACTGAGATTTTCAATGTTTCCTATGAATATCTCATCGAGGAAAAAGAAAAGTCATAGTACTCCTAAGATGGAGAAGTCTATGACTTTTCTCATTTCCTACATATTGTTAACTCTCTATTAAAATCCTCAATGCAACGATTCACTATATTCTTTTGGTAAATTATGAAAATATTCAAGATTTTCCAAAATTAACTTTTCCATCTGCTTATCCATTTTATCACGCTCATTGATTAATTTCTTGTCTTGTGTTATTTCAAATCCTTTAAATTCAGAAAAACCATATAACTTTTGAATATTTTTGATAATTGATTGAATATCTTTTATTTCTTCATTGCTAAATGTCTCCATAATAGTCGCCTTCGTTTTAATCATTATTTCTGCACTAAGCATTATCTGATATAGACGATTAATAACTCTAATAATATCTTTATCCAAAAATAACTGCATAATTTTATCATCACATTTTTGAAAATTTGGATTGTTAACTACTTTTTCATATTCCTCCTTTGCTCTTTGAACTGTTTTTCCCAAGTCTTCCCTATCAGATGTAAACACTGCTTTTTCACCTACTTCGTTATAATAAATTTTTCTAATTTTTGTGTATTTAATTACTCCTTCAGATAAATCTGTATCTACGAACTGATGCCAAACAAAAAAGAAATATATCTACTTGATGTGTAAAATTATATGTCTCTAATGCTGTAGCCACCAAAGCTTTTCTGTTTTTACTCCTTTCCGGAATATATATCTGAAGAATATAAAATACATAAGCTGCAAAATAACTAATTGCTATATTATACAAAGTTTTATCTTCATTGGAGTCTGATACAAATAAAATCGCATCACAGCATTATCCCAAATTAGAGAGCCTGTAGATCCTCGCACCATTAGATAACATGATAAAACCATTAAGCCGGAAAGGATAACCCATAACCTCTCATAATCACATATCCAAATATGTTTTTTTATCTTATATGTAAATTTGCTTTCCATTTTCCCATCCAATAGCTCAAACTTTATAAGTCTATTTAAATCCTTTCTTTAATAATTCATCTTGTACTCTTTTAATCTTTTCTTGAACATCTCTTATTTGTCTATCACTTGTCTCCAACTGCGTGAGTGGTTTATTTCTTCTTATGGCATCTAACTCTAGGTTTTATATTGTCCAACTCCTAAAACACTTTTTTTCTCATTAAGGCTATCTATTACACTAAATTTTAACGTAAATTCATCATTGTCAATATCTTCCTTAGTCAAGCCAAAATAATTGGGATTTTCATACAATGAATATAAATGGACTCCACATCTAGACGCTATCCAAACGGATTCACCAATATATAAACAAACACTTTCTTTTTCTCTAATAGTTCTATCATATATACCCCATGATTTATAGCTCGTGGATCCATTCCATTACAAGTATTAAAAAATCAATTTTCATTATATTTTCTCCTCAGATTCAATCTCTTTAATTACAATTATACACCAAACAATCTGATTGTAAAGCTAATAACAAGCCTCCTCAGACTTATGCGCATTGCATTTTCTAACGACTAGCTCTAGCGACGAAAAGAATAATTTCTCTGACGATCCACCCATATTCCTCTGCCAATTCTTTTATCGTTTCATAGGTTTTCCATTATAGTGATATACCATCCAATCACTCCCACATCACGTATACCTTTCCATCTATAAAAGCTATTCACACATACCAACAAAATTTCTCTTGCATACCTGTCTATTATAGACAATAAAAAACCTGCTACAAGGATGTCTTTCCTCATACCAGATATTAATACTTTTTTCCTACTGCATACACATTTTTTCTCATTACTTGTGTATCATGTACCTATATTGTCATATAATCCTACTGTGTACACGCTATGTACAGTAAGCACATGGGGTTCAGTTTACATCAGCCAAAATAACGGGTGCTTCTGAAGCCAATGCCCTTGCAATCGCTACACGTTGTTGTTGACCGCCGGAAAGTTGTAACACATTCCGTTTCATTTCCTCTTTCGTCAATCCCATTTTTTCTAAAACCGGTTCCGGTGGTAATTTACTTGTCAATTTTACGTTTTCTAATGGTGTCATATAATCAATGAGATTATATGCTTGAAAAATAAAGGAAACATGGTTCCGGCGATGATTTGCGAATCCTTTTTCAGTAATATCTTCTCCATTAAATAATATCTTGCCTTTGGTAGGACTATCTAATCCACCCAACAAAGAAAGTAATGTTGTTTTGCCACAACCAGACGGTCCTAAAATCGCATATATTTTTCCCAGTTCCATTTCTGCGCTGATATTACTAAATATGTTCTTTTTCTTGTCATAGCTATAACTTAAATTTGAAAACGATAATATACTCATAATCACATTTCTCCTATTCCATTTTAGTTAAAATATCTTTCGGTTGTAAACGAATGACCGTATAGGAAGCAACAATAACCGCAAGACAAATCAAAATAACACCAATGCCAAATACTTTAAGCATATCTGATGTGGCAATCTGAACGGTCAATTTGGATATATTTTCTCCCGATCTGCTGATAATGAATGAATCGATTTGATTTGCAAGCTCAAAAGATAATGCCGTTGACGCAAACATGGATAGTATTGCAATCAATATATTTTCTGTCAGGAACTGTCCGACAATTTCTGCCTTGCCTCGACCAACTGCAAGTAAAACAGCAATTTCTTTCTTACGGTTTCTCGTCCACAAAACAAGGAACAATACAATAACAAGCATGCCAATTGCAGTAATTGTTAATACAGCCGTATCAACCATACTTCCAAAAGAAGACAATGGGGTGGATACTAAGTCAAAATCTTCTGTGTTGACATCGAAAGTAAATGTTTTGCCTTTTACTTCTGGAAGGTTTTTGATGGTTTCCATAAGCTCTTTGGCTTCCTCTGGAGAGTGCGTATAAATATCAAGATTGTCATATCCCTCCAATTTTTCATTTACTCCGTCATAAAACTTTTTCAGACCATCCATATCAATATAACCACTGTTTGCAGGAATCCCATCCGGTGTGATCGCTTGTTTTGTCGTACCCTCTGTACCACTATAAATTCCTACAATGGTAAAGGTACTTTCCGTTTTTCCTGTTTCAAACTCTTGAAAAGTAATTTTATCTCCTACAGAAAGATTGTTTTTGTCTGCCAATTCTTTTGAAATCAAAACTGTGCAAGAGTCATCAGGATTAATATGTCGTCCTTCTTCCAGTTTATATGTTCCATTTAAAAATTTTATATCTAAAGAAGAATCCAATACTGCAGTATAAGGGATTGACAAACCTGGTGCATTCACCATGCCCGGAATCGGCTCGAAATTTTCCGGAATCCCCCAATAGCCACCATCTATTTTAGCGTTATAACTCACAACATTGGGAAGTTTTGAAATTGCACTTATCATTTTTTCTGTAATACGGTCGCCATTATAGGTATATCCAGAAGCCCCATTTCCGAAATCCTCAGCCGGGCCAAAATTATTCTGATTGTTCATGTCAATTTCCATACGAACGGAAGCACCTACAGTTTCCTCTATCTGCTTTGTTCCTTGCAAAACAGCTTCCTCGCTGGAAACTGCAATCAAAACGGTTGTAGACAGCAGAGTAAATGTCAAAAACAGCAACAGCGTACGTAATCTCTGTCTGACACAGTATTTTATAGCGCGTTTCAAAAAATTCATTGTAATACCCTCCTAACTCATTTTGGTTAAAATCTCTTTCGGTTTTAATGACAGGATCGCTCCACTGCACACAAGAACTGTCAGAAGAACACCCAGATTTTCTAAAATGAACAATATGACAAAATGCAGGAAATCTGGCTGTAAGTAATTCTTATGAATCGTTGATTGTGTTATGGAATCAAACAGGAATGAATTTAATGTATCTGCAAGCGGAAGAAAGATAATGATTGCTACTAGAAAGCCGATCCACAGCAGAATCATTGCCTCTATCAGAAATTGCCCGATAATCCGCTGTTTCGGTTTTCCTACGGCAAGTAAAATGCCGGCTTCCTGCATTCTTCCACGAATCCTGAATGTCAGTATCAGCATAAATACCAGAAATCCCAATACTGCAGCAACTGCAATCAGTGCGACAACGATCTTTTGCATACTTTGAAGCTGTTCTGCAATCTTAGAATACTTGAAGTCATTCGTATTGATGACATGGTTGTTCCAGGCAATCGAATCAATCCCTTTTATTTCTGATACCATCTTGTCAAGATGCAGTGGGTCGGCAATGAAAAAAGAAATCTCGCCTCATAAACACCTTGCTCCTGCAAGTTGATTAACAGTTGACTATCTGAAAAAATAAGATTTTCGGCTTTTTTCGCTGTCGGATTTAACGCATTATCGGAAGCATTTTTTATATCGTAGATCCTTTGATTTCCACTGTTTCATATGCACTTTTTTCTTTCATCAGGTCTGTATATACACCATCGTCTGAACCCAGTTTTGCATGGGTAAGGGTTATCTTATCTCCAACAGCAAGATTGTTTTGTTCGGCAAGGGCTTTACTGATAAGAATTTTACCGTTGTCCTCTGATCTGATATGTTCCCCCTCTGCCAGTTCGTATTCCTCATCCAAAAAGGCTTGGCACAAGCTGGAATCACGCACTGCTTTTACAGTTCCCATATTGCTTTCTTCACTGTGTCCTGTCCCTGCGAGAAATGACAGGTTTTCTCCCTTTACATAGCCGGAGTGTTCTGTATTGTAGCATTTCAGATCTTTTCCAACGATGGAAATAACCCGCCGAATGGACTGCTCATCAATGACAGGTGTCCCCTTACTGGAAACCTGTCCGTTATTCATATCAAACTGTTCATAAGGTCTGATATTGAAAGAAGCACCAATATTGGAACGCAAATCCTCAGAAACCTGCCGGATCCCCAAATAGACCACACTTCCTGTCAGCAAGGAGAATGAAATCAATAGAAATACTATTCCAAGCAATAAATTTTTTCCTTTTTTGCGGGTCAGATAGAGAAATGCCCGCTTTCCTACATTCATAAAAACACCGTCCTTTCTTTATATCTGCAGTATAAGAAAGGACGGTTTAACTTCGATTTAGATTCCATTTAATTTTAATTTAGATTATGTGAATTTAATGTGATTTTGAAGCAGACACTGTCTTGCCGGTTCTCAATCGTATATGACAGACCATGCTGTTCCAAGATAATTTTTACAAGATATAGTCCCAACCCGCTTCCGCCGGTCAGTTTATTATGTGATTTTTCCACACAATAGAATGGAGTAAACAGTTTATCCAAATCTTCATCCGGAATATTTACACCACTGTTTCTGACAAGAAGAGAATCAAAAGACAGTTCTAACCCCAGTTCGGCACCAACAGGGGAGTGCCGTATTGCGTTGCTGATGATATTATGGACTGCTTTTTCCAAAAGCAGCTCATTTCCCATCATCATAACATCTTCTGAAATATTCTTCTGAATACGGATATGTTTTTCATTGGCCAGTGGGATAAGATGTTTATATACACGTTTCAGAATATTGGAAAGAGAAAGAAGCTCCGTATGACTCATTGTATTCATTTCCAGCTTTGATATCGACAGGATTTCCTTTACAAGCTGTTCCATATTTTCAATTTCTTTTAATGTTTCCGGAAGTATCGTTCTCGTGTCCTTATATCTTCCAATTTCCATAATCATACTTTCCACCTGCCCTTTGATTATGGTGATCGGGGTTTTCAATTCATGGGAAGCTGTCGCAAAAAATACTGACGCTGTTTATTCAGTTCGTCAATATGCTCCATATCCTGCTTTAACTGTCTGTTTGCTGTTTCCAGTTTCAGCATGGTATCTGACAGATTTTGGGACATGGAATTCAGACTATTTGCAAGAATACCAATTTCATCTGTACGGTTTATCTTACATTGCCAGGTCATATCAAGCTTTTCCATTCGTTTTGAAACTTCACTGATTTCTATCACTGGTTTTACGATCAAACGGCTGCAAATCCATGCCCCTGAAAATGAAACCAGGAAAATAATTATCAAAAGAAACGGCAATAATTTTAATAACGCACTTATTAACTCATGACTGGAGGAAATCTGGGCAATGATATTGAGCATATATGTCTCTGCTCTGTCAGAGAATTGAATCTCCTGAGCAAAGGATAACATTTCTTCTTTCTCTGAAGAAACTTCGTCAGGCGTTCCATACTGCTGTTCTTCTCCACCACCTTGAACGATGATAGTTGCCTGATGATCTGAACAAAATTTTTCCAATACATCTTTTGCATTTTCAAATTTTGTTTTAGAAAGTGTTTCTGTCAGTTCTTTTATTTCCGTGTTGATATGTTCTGATGATACAGCCACATAACTTTTCGGCAGGAAAAACAGAATACTTCCATAAATAAGAAAACTACATAAAATTAAAGAACCTGCGATCCATAAGAAAACTTTTGCACTCAGGCTGTCATTAATTTTTGCTCTCAAATTTATATCTCACCCCTCGTATTGTATGAATACATCCTGTATCTAATTTTCGTCGCAAATTCATAATATGTATATTTACTGTTTTTTCGTCGCCGGCAAAATCATAGCCCCATACTTGTTGGATCAGATTATCCCTCGTGAGGACTTGATTTTTATGGTTCAAAAAGGTCAGTAAAAGTTCAAATTCGAGTTGTGTTAAATTGACAGGAGCACCGTTTTTATATACCTCATGACTGTCTTTATTGAGTTCAATTCCTTGCGCAGAGAGTATTTTTTGTTTTTCTGATTTTTCCTTGATCCGTCTAAGTACAGCTTCAATTCTCATTAAAACAAGTTTTAACGAAAAGGGCTTTGTGATATAATCATCAACCTGCAATTCAAAAGCTCTTATTTGTGCTTCTTCTTCGTCCATAGCCGTAAGCATGATAATCGGAATCCGGGACTTTTTACGAATAAATTCACATACCGCATAACCGTCTATTTTAGGCATCATAATATCTAACAAAATGAGCGAAAAGGATTGTGACTGAAAAAGCGAAATTCCTTCCAATCCATCACTTGCTAATGAAACTTCATATCCCGCGTCAGTCAACAACTCATATAAAACAGACTGTATTGCTGTTTCATCTTCCATAATCAATATACGTTCTTTCATGTAAGCACCACCTGAGAATTTATAGATTAAAGCAATTCTAACACAAAATGATTTAGATTTGATTTAAAAAATGTCCGAATAACCTATAAAATGAGGTTATTCGGACATTTTTCATAATACCAGCGGCAATCACCGGACTTTTTTCATACAGGTCACTGCCATAGCCCCTGGTCCGATGTGACAGGCAACGCTCAGAGAAAGCGGACCTTCTACAATTTCGTATTCCGGAAACTTCTCCGCGATCTCCTGTTTCCATTCCTGTGCCTCTTCTTTGCTGCAAGTATAAGCCATTCCCAGCACCATATCTTCCCGGACATCTGCAAAGCGGTCATTCAGATCTTTTTCTATCGCCTTGAGCATAGTACGCTTTGCGGCTTTCCATCCTCTTACTTTTGAAAATGCATCCAGTTTTTCTCCCTGAATCTGAAGCACCGGTTTCAGGTTCAATACCGTTCCGAGCGCCGCGCAGCCGGTGTAACACGTCCGCCCTTTTTCAGATATTTTAACGTATCCACGGTAATATAGATACTTGCCTGCAGCTTTTCAGCCTCCAGTATCTCCTTGATCTCAGATGCAGATTTTCCTGCATCCCGGAGCACGATCGCATCTTCCACCGATTGCTTCTGTGTCACAGAAATTCTCTGGTTATCCACTACACAAACCTTTCCCTCGTATTCCTGAGACAGAGACTGTGCCGCATGACAAGTGCTGCTCAGTCCGCTGGACATTGGAATGTGCACGATCTCATCGTACTCTTTCAGCAGCTCGTCCCAGCATTCCATGACTTCACCCGGAGATGGCTGAGACGTGGAAATATCAGAATCTTCTCCCAGACGCTTATAAAATTCCTCCTGCGTCAGCGTAATATCTTCCAGAAACAACTCCCCGTCAATAAAGAACGGCATGGGAATCACATGAATTCCCATCGTTTTTCCCATTTCCTGCGTAATACCACTGTTGCTGTCCGTTACGATTGCAATTTTTTTCATCTTTTCTCCCCTGTTTCTAGTTTTTAAAACTATGAATCGGTGCCGGAATTCTTCCTGCCCGATTTACAAATGCCTCACAGCCGAACTCATTCACCGGCATGATCGGCGCATAACCCAGAAGTCCGCCGAATTCGACAATCTCTCCCACATCTTTTCCGATCACCGGAATGAGACGGACTGCTGTCGTCTTCTGGTTGACCATACCGATCGCCATCTCATCTGCAATGATTCCGGAAATTGTCGCTGCAGATGTCTTTCCCGGAACCGCGATCATATCAAGACCAACTGAGCAGACACAAGTCATGGCTTCTAATTTTTCCAGTGTCAGTGAACCTGCATTCACTGCATCGATCATTCCCTGATCTTCACTGACCGGAATAAACGCACCACTGAGTCCTCCTACATAAGAGGATGCCATCACACCGCCTTTTTTCACCTGATCGTTGAGAAGTGCCAGTGCCGCCGTCGTTCCCGGCGCACCTACCCGCTCCAGACCAATCTCTTCTAAGATCTCTGCCACGCTGTCTCCGATTGCCGGAGTCGGTGCCAGTGACAAGTCAATGATTCCAAACGGAATTCCCAGACGTCTGATGCCTCTCCGGCTACCAGCTGTCCTACTCGTGTCACCTTAAATGCCGTCTTTTTGATTGTCTCGCAAAGCTCTTCAAATCCTTTGCCGCGCACCTTTTCCAATGCTTTTTTCACAACTCCGGGACCGCTGACGCCGACATTGATCACCGCATCCGCTTCTGTCACTCCAAGGAATGCACCCGCCATAAACGGATTGTCATCCGGCGCATTACAAAAGATAACAAGTTTTGCACATCCGAAAGAATCACGCTCTTTTGTCGCTTCTGCTGTTTCTTTTACCATTTCTCCACAAAGACGTACTGCATCCATGTTGATTCCGGTTCTGGTGGAACCTACATTGACAGAACTGCACACTCTCTCCGTTCTTGCCAGTGCCTGCGGGATCGAACGGATCAGATTCTCATCACTTTTTGTCATTCCCTTGGAAACCAGCGCAGAGTATCCTCCGATAAAATTAACTCCAACTTCCTTAGCCGCTTTATCCAGTGTTTCTGCGATGGTCACAAAATCTTCCGGACACTTACATGCAGCACCGCCGATCAGAGCGATCGGTGTAATAGAAATTCGTTTGTTTACGATCGGAATTCCAAATTCTCTTTCAATATGTTTTCCTGTTGACACAAGGTCTTTTGCAGTTACTGTGATTTTTTCATAAATCTTTCTGTTCAATTCATTCAAATCCGAATCAATACAGTCCATCAGGCTGATTCCCAGTGTGATGGTACGAACATCCAGATTTTCCTGCTCGATCATCTTATTGGTTTCGGAAACTTCATACATATTAATCATGGTCTTTATCCTCGTCTCTGCTTATTCTTATAATCTGTGCATCTTTTCAAAAATCTCTTCTTTCTGGCACTGGATCTTTACCCCGATCTCTTCGCCATCTGCTCCATCTCATCACAGATCACTTTAAAATCTTTTTCGATTTCTGAAATATCTACAACCATCATCATATTGAAATATCCCTGTACGATCGTCTGGGAAATATCTAAAATATTGATCTTACTTTCTGCAAGGTATGTACACACTTTCGCGATAATTCCCACAGTGTCTTTTCCTACTACGGTTACGATACATTTTTTCATGGTTTTTCCTCCTCAAGTTAAACGGTGATAATCTCTGAAATACTGTCCCTTTTTGCCACTGCCATATTCAAGTCTTCCCCTTTATATGCATTATCCCCTAATGTCACTTCCAGTTTGACAGTCTCATATGCCAGACTTTCATAATTATTTTCTTTGCTCAAATGCCCCAGAACAATATGTTTCAAATTATCATGTAGTATATCACAAAGGAGACGTCCTGACAATTCATTCGACAAATGTCCTTTGTCTCCCATTACTCTTCGCTTCAGCGGATATGGATATGGTCCCACTTCCAACATATGCAGATCATGGTTTGCCTCCAGAAGAACTGCATCCAGATTCTGGAGATGGGACACCGTATATGCATCATAGATTCCCAGATCTGTCGCCACTGCCACAGATTTGTCTCTGCACTCCAGACGGTATCCGGTCGGTTCGTTGGCATCATGGGAAATTGCAAACGGATTTACCCTGATATCCCCCAGCATAAAGGATTCATCACTGTGTATCACATGATACAATCCTTCCGGCATGGCTCCCAGTCTGGAATACGCCTGAATCCCCGCAATCGTTCCCGGAGTTGCATAGATCGGGATCTCATATTTTCTGCTGAACACTCCAAGTCCCTGAATGTGATCTGAGTGCTCATGGGTGATCAGAATCCCGTCCAGCTCCTCCCCTTTAATCTCCAGCTCCTTTAAACCGGCATCAATTCTTTTTTTACTGATTCCGGTATCGATCAGTAAATGTGTATTGTCACTGCCTACATAGATGCAGTTTCCACTGCTGCCACTGGCAATGCTGCATAATCTCATAGTATCTCTCCTATTTGTCGTCTTGTTTCTTCGATCTCTCTGCTGTTGTCGATCACCCGGGTACAGTTTTTCCGAAAATACGCTTCCGGACTCTGGCTGCGTATCATATCTGTAATTCTTTCATCACTATATCCCCGGGATGCTTTCAGCCGCTCTCTTCTTACCGATTCCTCTGTATAGATAAACCATGTTTCTTCGCAGATTTTGGCATATCCTGCTTCCAGAAGAAGAGCAGCCTCCAGTACATACAGCTCTGTCTTCGCTTTTCTTTTTTCTTCGATATCCAGAAGCACCTGCTGTTTTACCGCAGGATGGACGATCCCATTGAGCTGTTCCAGCTTTTCACTGCTCTGAAACACAATTTGGGCCAGTTTTTTTCGGTCCAGCTCTTCGTTTTCATCTAAAATCTCTCTTCCAAATGCTTCTACGATCGCTTTCCAGCAGGGAGTGCCCTTTCTCTGCAGCGCTTTTGCAACTTCATCAAGCTGTACTACAACTGCATGATATTCTTCCTCCAGCAGCTTTAAAACTGCACTTTTCCCGGAACCCACTCCACCTGTAATTCCAATTACCTTCATCACTATTTTGCCTCGTACCAGTTTTTTCCGACCTGCATATCCGCGATCAACGGCACATCTAAGGAAGCCGCTGTTTCCATCTGCCGTTTGAGGATCTCTTTCACTGTCTCGATCTCATCCGGATGTGTCTCGATCAGAAGTTCATCATGAACCTGCAGGATCATACGGGATTTCATCCGTTTTTCTTTCAGTTCCCGGTTGACTCCGATCATGGCAATCTTCATAATATCTGCCGCAGTTCCCTGGATCGGCGCATTCATTGCCACACGTTCTCCGAAATTCCTCTGCATAAAATTGCTGGATTTTAACTCCGGTATCGGACGTCTTCTTCCAAACAATGTAACGGCATATCCTTCTTCTTTTGCATGCGTCACGGAATCGTCAAGAAACTTTTTGATTCCCGGATACGTCTCAAAATAACTTTCAATATACTGAGACGCTTCTTTTCTCGTGATACTCAAGTCCTGACTCAATCCAAACGAACTGATCCCGTAAACAATTCCAAAGTTGACTGCCTTGGCATTTCGTCTCTGCAGATCTGTCACCTCGTCAAACGGAGTCTTAAACACCTGAGACGCTGTCATTCGGTGAATATCCTGTGCCTCCCGGTATGCCTGGATCAGATGTGCATCTCCGGAACAATGCGCCAGTATACGCAGCTCAATCTGCGAATAATCCGCATCAATAAATACATAGCCTTCCTGAGGCACAAATACTTTCCGGATCAGCCTTCCCAGTTCCATTCTTACCGGAATATTCTGCAGATTCGGTTCTGTACTGCTGATCCGCCCGGTCGCGGTAATCGTCTGGTTAAACGTTCCGTGAATCCGTCCATCTGGTCCGATATAATTTGCCAGTCCGTCTGCATACGTAGATTTTAACTTTGTAAGCTGACGGTATTCCAGAATCTTATCCACGATTGGAAATTCCGGAGCCAGCTTTTCCAGTACATCCGCCGCAGTCGAATATCCTGTTTTTGTTTTCTTGGCATGAGGCATCTGCAGCTTCTCAAACAAGATCACACCCAGCTGTTTCGGAGAATTGATGTTAAAATTCTCCCCTGCCATCTCGTAAATCTCGGATTCCAGCTGTACGATCTGTTCGCCCAATTGTTCTCCATATTTTTTCAGCTCCTCAGCCTCAATGCGCACCCCAGCCTGTTCCATATCAAATAAGGTAAAAACAAGCGGCATCTCAATTTCCAGAAACAGCCTGTCCATCTGCTCCTCTTTGAGTTTTTCCATCAATTTTTCAGATGCCGCATAGGCAGTATATGCTTCATAACAGCTCTTTGTCCACTCATCTGCCTTGTCATCGATCATCAGTCCCAGCTGTTCTCTTGCCACATCTTCATAGGTATAATCATTTTTCAGCGGATTCAGAAGATAGGCTGCCACTGTTGCGTCAAAGCAGTTTTTCTGACAAACCGCGCCCAATACCGGAAGATATTTTTCAGATCAAACATGACAAAACGACCGGCAGAACATGCCACATCCGAAAGCTGTGCAAACAGTGCATCCATATCTGTATCCATACTGCATGCAATGGAATACACCTGATCTTTCCCGTATGCCAGAGCAATCCTGCCGTATCCTGACGGATGTGCAAATAACGGCAGCACATTCCCGTCACATTTGATCAGTGCAGCTCCCACACACTCTGCCTTTTTTGCCTCTGAGAAAATTCGCTCGATTTCTTCCTGCTCTGTTACTTCCCGGAATGCTTTTTCAACTTCATTTTCAGCTGCTTCCACATCAAACTTTCCGAGCAGATTTTTAAACTGCAGTTTCTGGAACCACGTATATGCCTCTTTGGTGAACATATTTCCATGCTTTGCATCTTCCAGAGAGAACTCCAGTTCTGCATGCGTATCAATGGTCGCCAGAACTTTACTCAGTTTTGCCTGTTCCCAGAATTCTTTTAAATTCTTGCTTGCTCTCGGCGGCTTTAACTCCTCCACATGTGCATAGGCATTCTCCAGTGATCCGTATTCCACAATAATCTTGGTGGCAGTTTTCTCACCAACTCCCGGCACTCCCGGAATATTATCCGCTGTATCCCCCATCAGCGCTTTTACATCGATAAACTCTGTCGGTGTCACTTCATAACGCTCTTTGACATCTGCTGCATAATAATCTTCGATTTCCGTGCGTCCGCCCTTTGTCTTCGGAATCCGGATCTTTACATGCTCCGTAGCAAGCTGCAGAGTATCTCTGTCTCCTGAAATAACAGCAACCTCCATCCCCTTTTCCTCACAGGTTCTGGAAATCGTACCGAGCAGATCGTCCGCCTCCAGTCCGGCTTTCTCGATGATCGCAATGTCCATCGCCTTCAGCACCTCTTTGATGACCGGAACCTGCTGACGGAGTTCTTCTGCCATCGGCTTTCTTGTTCCTTTATAATCAGCAAACATCTCATGACGAAATGTCGGTGCATGAACATCAAATGTGACCGTCAGATACTCCGGTTTTTCTTCTTCCAGAATTTTAAACAGGATATTCAAAAATCCGTACACCGCATTCGTATGAAGGCCTTCCGCATTGGTCAGATCCGGCACTCCATAGAAGGCCCGGTTTAAAATGCTGTGTCCATCTATCAAAACAATTTTTTCACTCATGTCGATTCTCCTAATTTTACTTACAGAGATTACTATACACCAAATATCCTCTTTTTTAAAGGCTGTTTTTCTCTTCTTCTCTTGTCCAGCGCATCAAAACACCCTCACGTCCCGTCGTTTCTTCCTTTTCAAATGCTGCCGTTTGAAACCCTTCTCGTTCATAAAACCGGACTGCTCCTGTGTTCTCTGCATAAGCGTGAAGTGTCAGTTCCTGCCGTCCCGATTTAGCAGCTTCCAGAAGCAAGCGGCCAATCCCCCTGGACCGAGATGCTTTTTCCACAAAAAGTCCCGCGATATAACTGTCCTGTAATCCCAGAAATCCAAGAACTGTCCCCTCTTCTTCATAAATCAGAATATCGGCCTGCGGCAGAGCCTCTTTTACAGCTTCATACTGCTCGTTCCAATACTCTGCCGGGATAAAGCCATGAGCAGCAAGATTTGTCTCCAGCCAGATTTTCATTATGTGCTCTAAATCCTGTGGTTGATATTTACGTATCACGTGTTTCTCCCTTCATTACTAATTGTAAAGAAGGCTGCAACTGTTTTAAGTCACAACCTTCTTTATTTCAGGACTGCTCGTTTCCTGATCGTCCTGTTTTCTTTTTATTCCTGAACGTATTTCTCCCGCAGTTCTTTTACTTTATCACTGTAGACTTTATTCTGTATCTGCTGCAAGAGCTGGTTCCTGATTGAATTCTTTACTTCCTCGAAATCTGCAACTGCCGCATCCTTTTTCTCTTCCACTTTGATCAGATGATATCCGAACTGTGTCTGAACCGGTCCCACAATCGCACCGATCTCTGCTGTAAACGCAGCATCTTCAAACTCTTTTACCATCTGTCCTTTCCCAAACTCTCCAAGATCTCCGCCTTTTGCTCCGGACGGACATGTAGATTTTTCTTTTGCAGCATCTTCAAAGGATGTCTCTCCGCTCTGGATCGCCGCTAAAATCGCATCACATTTTTCTTTGGAATCTGTCAGAATATGTTTTGCGCGAACAGTCTCTCCTTTTGTAAACTGCTGCTTGTGCTCCTCATAATAATTTTTGACATCCTCTTCTGTCACAACTGCATCTTTCATCACTTCTCGCATTGTCATCTGTGCAAGGATATCTCTCTTGGCATTTTCTACCATCTCCTGATATTCTTCTGTCTCTTCCAGCTTCATCTCCCCGCCGAGCTCCGCAAACATATGAAGTGCTACAAACTGATCCAGACACTGCTGTCTGAACTGTGGATTGGAAAGATACGCCTGCTGCTCTCTCGGTACATTCTGCAGGAATTTTTCAAAATCAGATTCTTTGATTTCTCTTCCTGCCACAACTGCTATTATTTTCTGTTCCATAATTCTCTTTCTCCTTTATCTCGTATCGTTTTATTATAAACGGTATCGTGATAAATAGCAAAACAAAATTTCTGTCTGATTCTTTTTCAGATTCCCTTTTTATAAAGTACAAACGAATAGATCATCGGGATCGTCACAACAACGACTATGATCACAATTGGTACCATGTTGTTTTCAAAAAATACACTTCCCCAAAATACCAGTCCTGCCAGAATCCATAATTTTCCTGCCATTCTATGCGTACGATTCCAATTCTCCTCACTGTTCAAGGTCCATGGAAGTTTGATCCCCACCGTATAATTCTGATGATTCTTCGACATATAATTTCCCAACAGGATAAATATGCCACCCATCAAAATACTGACGATCACCTCCATATTCACATCCATGCCAAGTGCATATCCATAAATAGACAGATTAGACACGACAGACAGAACCGGAACGATCCAGAAGATCAGCGTCATCATCGCTCTTCCGATATTTTTCTTCTTGGGATCATTTAAGGTCACACCCAGGCAGAACAAATGGATGACTAATAATATGAGCGGGAAAATCACCACTGCAAACAGCTTTGTACTCCATCCATCTGCCCCTTCACTCCCGAAATGTGTTGCAATCTTTTCCGGCAGTCGATTCCAGAGCAGAAAACCGATCACCATTGGAAAAACAGTAACAATGCTGGTAATGATAACTTTTGATTTATTTTCTTTCATAATGTTGAATCCCCTTTCAAGTCTGACAGCCAGAGCATCAGCTCTTCCACCACAGAAATATTCAGCTCGTAATAAATAAAATTCTTGTATTTCGTTTCCCGTATCAGATCTGCCTTCTTCAGGATTTTCAGATGATAGGAGATCGTTGCTCCTGTCATTTCAAAATGTTTCCCGATTTCTCCTGCTGAAAGTTTTTCTTTCTTCAGAAGAACAAGAATCTCCCTGCGTACCGGATCCGAAAGCGCTTTGAAAGTCTCCGCAAATGCCATCGGCACCATCCTTTCCCGGAATCTATTTAGAATATTTTCTAAATTCCTTACAAACACTATAATCCATTTTTCTATCGTTTGCAACAGGTATTTTGAAATTTTTCTAAATACTTTCCAACTCTATTATTTTAACACTTTTCACATATCATATTGACAAACCAGATAAAAAATGTATATTTATACCAGAAATTGACTTGTATAAGTTCGTGATCGGATGAACGTTTCTACCAACTGCCGTAACAGTTGACTACAGGTTTTTGGGATTCCAATTTGTGGTTATCTGTTACGGCAGTTTTTCTCTGTTTTTGCCGGCGCCAGAGGAAACCATGATTCTGATATCTGTTCTTATACCCGTTCAAACAACAAAGCCCAATCGGAGGAAACAATCTATGAACAGCTTATTAATCAAAAATACTTCTGCTGTCATCACCTGTGACAGTAAAGACACCGTTATGGAACACGCCAACATCCTGATAAACAACGGTGTTATTTCTTACATCGGTCCCGAAGCACAGACCGCAGACGAAACGCTGGATGCATCCGGATATCTCGTTTATCCGGGACTTATCAACACGCATCATCATCTTTATCAGACATTCAGCCGGAATCTCCCTCAAGTACAGAATATGGAACTTTTCGACTGGCTCACCACCTTATATGAAATCTGGAAAAATCTGGATCAGGATGTTATTTACCACAGCTCTATAACCGGCATGGGAGAACTCTTAAAAACCGGATGTACTACTTGTTTTGATCATCATTATGTATTCCCGGACGGAAATTCCGATGCACTTCTGGATGCACAGTTTTCCGCCGCAAAAGACCTCGGCATTCGTATGTACGCTTCACGGGGCAGTATGGATCTAAGCAAAAAGGATGGAGGACTTCCCCCAGACAGCGTCGTACAGAATGTGGAGGAAATTCTGAGAAAATGACGTCTGGTATGCTCATGGAATTCATTTTCAGGATGAGGAATTACGTCTTCTGGCAGAAACCGGCACCGGTGTGGCACATTGTCCAATCTCTAACATGAAACTCTCTTCCGGAATCTGCAGAATTCCTGATATGTTGAAGCTCGATGTACCGGTTGGTCTTGCCGTAGACGGAAGTGCAAGCAATGACGGATCAAACCTTTTGGAAGAATTGCGTGTCGCTTTTCTGCTACATCGCCTGAATTCTAGTAGCCACGCACCAAGTGGATATGATATACTAAAGATTGCTACGAATGGAAGCGCTAAAATACTCGGACGAAACGATATCGGTTCTCTTGCTGTGGGAAAAGCCGGAGATATGTTCCTCATTCGTCGGGACCGCCTCGACCTTATCGGGGCAGATCTGGATGTAAAATCTATGCTTGGTACCGTTGGACTAAAAAGTTCTGTTGACTACACGATCGTCAACGGAAAAATGGTTGTCGAGAACGGGCATCTTGTAAACATTGACGAGGAAAAATTTATATCTGAAGCTCGGAAATCCGTCACAAACTATTTAAGCCGCTCCTAAGTACAGTGAAAAACAAGTTACTGATACACTGTACGAACTTCTGTATAAACATTTATAACCAATCACAGGAGGAGACACTCTATGAATCATTCTCAGAATTCAAAAACAAAAAGACAAAAGGACCGCGAAATGGTCTATCAATTAGAAGGACGTCCGGGGTTATCCACAGCTGTGCCTCTGGGGCTTCAGCACGTACTTGCAATGTTTACTTCCAACCTTGCGCCCATACTTATCATTGCCAGCGTCTGTGGACTGTCCGGAGCTGATACCGTAATCATGGTACAATGTGCAATGTTTGTTTCTGGACTGACAACTTTTGTTCAGCTGTATCCCATTAAGCTTGGAAAAAACCGTCAGATCGGAGCCAATCTTCCTATTGTAATGGGTACTTCCTTTGCATTCGTACCTACAGCCTCGGCCATTGGAGCTGCCAGCGGAATCGGCGCTGTTCTCGGAGGATGTCTTGCAGGAAGTATGATCGAAGTTTTGATGGGATTTTTCTACAAATACATCCGTCGCTTTTTCCCGCCACTTGTTGTGGGTTGTACGCTCGTGACGATCGGTGTTAATCTTCTGGACGTCGGAGTGGACTATTTTGCCGGTGGTTCAGGAGCCGAGGATTATGGTTCCATTCAAAACCTCAGCGTTGCATTCTTTGTTCTGCTGATCGTTGTACTGCTTCAGCGTTTCGGAAAAGGATTATTAAAAAATTCTGCCATTCTTGTCGGTCTGGTCGCAGGATATGTCCTCTCTTACTTTCTCGGAATGGTAGACACTTCTGTAATCGCAGATGCCGCATGGTTTGGAATCCCGCTTCCTATGCAGTTTAAACTGGAATTCCACCTTTCCGCTATTTTAAGCTTTGCCGCACTGTTCGTAACTTCCGGTCTGGAGACGATCGGCAATACTTCCGGTATCACCATCGCCGGTTTCGACAGAGAAGCTACCGAAAAAGAAACTTCCGGTGCAATCCTGGCAGATGCACTTGGTTCCACAACTGCTGCTGTATTTAACGCACTTCCAAATACAGCATTCGGACAGAACGCCGGAATTGTCGCCATGACAAAAGTAGTAAACAAATGGTGTATTGCTACCGGAGCATTTATTTTAATGATCTCCGGGTTTTTCCCAAAGCTTGGCGCTATTTTTTCAGCAATTCCAAATGCAGTCCTCGGCGGTGCAATCATTACCGTATTCGGTATGATTTTGATCAACGGTATCAAGATGATCGCCAAAGCAGGATTCAGTGAGCGCAACATTCTTGTCATGGGCCTTACCTTTGCATTCGGTCTTGGTATGACAAGCCATCCGGACGCAGTTGCACAGCTGCCATCCGCATTAAGATTTATCTTCAGTGATTCTGTAACAGGAACCTGTATTGTGGCAATCGTTGCAAACTTTTTATTTCCTATGAAAGACGAAGAAGATATTAAAAAAGCAAAAGAGGCTATGTTAGATTAAGGAATTCTTTCCGTTACATAACACTAAAAAACGCAGCAGATCTCATTAAAATGTCTGCTGCGTTTTATTTTAAATAAAACTATGTAACTGTTGTAATCGATATTCCAGCTCATATACTGCCCGGACAGCCTACAGTGTTCTCGCTACCTCAAATCCTTCTGCAATCGCATCCAGAGCTCTTCTTGCCGATTTTGCGTCTCCGATCACATAATATGGAAGCTTTCTCTTTTCACACACTTCTGCAAGCGGATGAGAATCGTTTGCCAAAAATCCAACCGCAAATACTGCACATTCACATGGAATCTGCGTTCCGTCTTCCAGCACAATCCCCTCTTCTGTAAATTTACATACTTTGCTGTTTGGCAAAAGTTTTACCTGTAACTGCTGCATTTTCATCATAACAGCTATCTTACGCAGGCTTCCCAGATCACTTCCGATACTGTCTTTCATCTCCAGAACAGTGACTTCACATCCGTCTGTCGCAAGCGTGTCTGCTGTTTCCAGACCAACCAGACCGCCTCCGATCACCGCTACCTTTCCTTTCGGACAGACTTCATGCCGAAGCACCTCCGGTGCAGATACATGCCAAAGCTTATCCATTCCCTCCAGATTGATGGTAATCGGAGAAGATCCGATTGCCAGGATCACTGCATCGACATCTGCCTGTTCCAGCATCTGCGCATCAACTTTGTATTTTTATGAACCGTCACCAGTTTTTCTACCTGCGCTGCCATCTCCATCGCTGCAGATTTCATCTCAGCTTTTCCAGGCGCCTCTCCTGCAAGAAGGAATTCTCCTCCCACTGATTTGTCGCTTCAAACAGTGTTACTTCATGTCCTCTTTCATGGAGAATCTTTGCAGCTCCATTCCGGCCACTCCGCCTCCGATCACCCATACTTTTTTCGATGCTTCTGCTTTATTCAGATCATACTCTGCCTCGTGACCGATCATCGGATTTCTCATGCAGGTAATATGCGGACGGTTGGCCACATCACAGAATCCGTCATAGCAGCCCTGATTACAGCCCACACAGTGTACGATCTCATCCACTTTTCCCGCTCTGGCTTTGTTTGCAAATTCCGGATCCGCAAGCTGGGCTCTTCCCAGTACTACCATATCCACTTTATCCTGAGACAAAATCTCTTCTGCCAGTTCTGCTGTGTTGATCCTTCCAACACCAACTGTCAGCATGCCTGTCTCTTTGCGGATTCTGGCCGCATTTTCAATGTTAAATCCATTTGGCACATCGATTGGCGGCACCTCATACATGGATGCTGCCGTAATGATATTTCCTCTGGATACATCCAGCACATCGACTCCATGCTCCTTTGCACTCTTACAGAATCGGATCACTTCCTCGATCGTCAGTCCGTTCTCCAACATATCATCCTGCGCATCGATCCGGATGAACAAAGGCATTCCTTCCGGCATATTTCTGCGCAGTTCATCGATCACTTCCAACGGAAATCTGCAGCGGTTCTCAAAGCTGCCGCCATATTCGTCCTCTCTGTGATTGAATCCTGCACTTAAGAAAGAATGCGGCAGATAATTATGCGCCAGATGAAATTCCAGACAGTCATATCCGGCCTCCACAGCTCTGGCTGCCGCCTTTCCATAACATGCAATGACTTCCTGGATCTGTTCCTTTGTAATCGCTTTGATCGTATATGGTCCAAAATTCATATCTGAAACAACCAAAACCTGTGCTTTTGGATCCATGGAAACCGCGATAGATCCCTGCCAGAGCTGAATTCCCGCTTTTCCTCCATTCTCATGGATCGCATCTGTCAGTTTCTTATGTCCCTCAATCAGATGATCCTCACTGATGGATACAAAATGTGCCGGTGCACTCGGCGTATGTACGGCTGCCACCTCCACGATATTCAATGCGCATCCGCCTTTGCTCTGGCTGCGTGATACGCAATCAGCTTATCTGTCACAGCTCCGTTTTCCTCCGCCATTCTGGTCCCCATTGCCGGCAGGATAATCCTGTTTTTCGGCTCCATATCCCGAATCCGGATCGGAGCAAATACATGTTCAAACATTGCATGCTACCTCCCTGTTATTTTAATTTTTATTATAGGGCAGTCCAGCAAAAATAGATATGCAGATTTCTAAATATGATTATCAATTATTTACATTGATGAAACCTGCGGTATTCACTTGGTGTCTGATTCATGTACTTAGAAAAGCTTCGCTGAAAAGAGGAAATACTTCCAAAACCAACATCACTGCTGATCTGTGTAACTGTTCGGTCTGTAGCACTCAAGTAACTGCAGGCAATCCGGATCCTGATTTCTTCCAGAAGTTCTTGTATGCTTCGCCCAAACGTCTCTCTCGCTCTTCTTTCAATCAGAGATTCCTTCTTTTTCATCTCTGTCTCCATTTCTTTCATTTGAAATGGTTTTTGAAAATGCAGGAAAAGATATTCTAAAATCTGCAGTGATTCCTCCCCGGACTGCATTTGTGCTCCACATCCGATATTTTTCGTCTGATATTCTCTCACACTGACTTTCCTGTATCGTTTAAACACTCTGTAAAAATCTTCCACATTCGTAAATCCCAGATAATCACTGATATACTGAATGTTCAGCTCCGGAAAATGCAGCAGAGCGCAGGCATTCAATACCTTTCCCATTTTCTGGAGCTGAAAAACTGTATATCCGCACCGGTTTACGATTTTCCGGTTCAGCGTCACTGCAGTCATACCCACGGTTTCTGCGTACTCTTCCAAAGAGACGGTCTTACTCGTATCCAGAAGTACTCTCTGGATGATATTCCACACCTCATCCTTTTGTATCCCCTCTTTTTTCTTCCGTTCCATCGCATACCGACAGTATAATACATAGAGCTGCATCGCAAGATAAATACTCATATTCTGCACCGAAAATCGCTGTTCTTTTTCTTCCGCCAACAGATCTTCCAAAACACGTTCTACTCTCTTTTGCTCCTCTTTATCCAGAAAAAGAAGAGACTGCACTCCGTATACCAGCATCTCATTTTCTCTTGCCTTGCGCTGTTCAAAACACAAAGACATAAACAGGCCAATATGAAAAGAAACCTTTACACAATGCAAAGGTTTTCTGATATTTTCAATCCGATAAAAAAGATGCATATACAGGCAGAAAAAACTACCTTCCTGAATCTGAAATTTCTCTCCGTTGATCCAGAGTTCTGCATCTCCACTGATTACATAATAAATTTCGGTCTGCTCATGAAACCGCTGCTCGACCGGCTTTTTAATCTCCATCTCTGTAATATGGACCTGTTTTTCTTTTAAATTATAGTAATCAATTCCGGTAAACCAGTCTTTCTGATACCACATCCTACTTCTCCTTCTGCAGCGGCTGCTTTTCCATCCTGTAGTTTTTCAGGAGTACACCTTTTCTGACAACCCCTTGTTCCTGAATGACCATATATCCTCTGGATTCAAAAAACGGTCTTGCCGTGATTGAAGCATGCGTTTCAACCACATTCTGATCTGCATAATGCTCCAGCTCGTCACAGATTGCAGAAGCGATTCCCTGATGCTGATACGCTTTGTGAACATACAGCCGGTCCAGATAGCCGGTGTCACTGATATCCCCAAATCCTATGATTCCATTTTCCTCTTCTGCGATCACCGTGTAATGCTCTAAAAAGGACTGATTCCATTTTTCCAGATCCACATTGCCATCTGCCCATGCATCCACCTGCTCTTTTGTATAATCCTTTGTATTGACCGAATGAACAGTCTCATAAAACAACTCTGTAAGCGCCTTGCAATCTGCCGGTTTATAAACTCTTAAGATCAATTTAGTTTCCTCTTTTCTTTTTTCATTTTCAATTCTCATACTTTTTTACTCTGCCAGCGATAAATGCCTCCCAGAAGTCCATATTCCAAAATTATCATCAGATAAATTCCGGAAAGCTGCAGCAGCTCTGCCGCTGCAAACGCACCAACACCAAAGATCACAGATGCCGCAGCCGTAATCCAAAAGACCTGCCCTTCTTTTCCGATTCCCTGAAGATACAGCAGCCTGATCCGATATGGAATTTTGACCAGCACCAAAAGCACGATCATCCAAAGATAATCTCCCGCCCTGGCAATGATCATCTCGTCTGATAAAATCCAGTGAAACACTTCTTTTTGAAAGATTCCGCACAGCATCCCCACTGACAGAACAATCATGCCTGATAATTGTATCCCCGCTTTTTCATAACTTCTGACTGCCGCTTTCTTTCCTGCCGCATGATTTTGCAAGGCATAGGTCTACGTTGCTACCGCATACGCATACACAGGAAGCTCCAGCATCCCACAGACGAGATCCAGCAGCTTATAAACAGCCACATCTTCTGCTCCTAATCTTGCCACCGCTGCCAGAACCATAAATACAAAGATTGTACTTTCCAGCAATTCCTGTCCCAGTAAAGACGGATAGATTTTCCATATCCTGTATATCAATCCCCGGATCTCTTCTGCCCTGATCGTTTTTCTCCTTTGCCGTTCTTTCCAGTAAGTAATCTGATAAACCAATAGTCCGCAACCAAGACCAAGAATACTTCCCCAGGCGGCTCCTGCTGTTCCAAGACGAGGAAAGCCAGCTGCTCCGTATACAAGCACAAAATCGAAAAACAGATTTACTGTTGTAGAAACAACAGTCACCCAAAGGGTAATCTTTGTATTCTGCCTGTTTTTAAAGTATACACTATATTGAAAAATCAACATATTCTGCAGTACGGTAAATGATGCCGGATAAAAGTACCCAAGAAGCTCCTGTAATTCTTTTCCCTGTTGTCTATATACCGCATAAAAAAATGGCTTTCCAAACAGGATACTTACAAGTACAACTGTCAGACCGATCAAAATAACAAGAATTTTACTTCCTGCAAATGCATTCTCAAATCCTCGCTCATCCTGCTTTCCTATCTTCTCTGCCGCAATAATGTGAAACGCCGAAGAAAGCATCCCCAGGGCTCCTGTCACTCCATACACAACAGAAGCTGCAATTCCAACTACTGCAAACCCCCGCACAGAATAATGTCCTACAATCGCCTGATCCAGAATCTCAAACAGACTGGTCAATAAATAATGCAGCAAAATCGGATATGCCATCCGATTGAGTTCCTGAAATTCTTTTCTATTTTTCATTTTCCTTCTCCTTTTGCTAAATCTACAATTTTAAAAGGAGAATATGTCTGTATCGCCTATTCTCCCAATAGGCCGATCACATGCGCATATGCCATAAAACCCTCTTTTCTATATTAAATTCTTGTATTCCTTTTGATTTATGTTTCCACAGAGCTGGTTTCCCGCATTCTTTTTTCAGACGGTAAACCGTGCTGGTATTAACCGAAAAGCGTTCTGCGATTTTCTTTGCATTGTGTGTCTTGTTCCAAGCTTCGACAAGTAATTTACGTACTTCATTGTTATAATAATCTTAACTTTATCACAATCCCTTTGTCAAGTATGTGCCGTATTATTGGGGCTTGCTGATTTCAGCACAGAATTACAAAATATCCTTGACGAACAGTTTCATCCTGATCGCCCGAATGCTGTTTGGTGTTCGGATATCACCTACATCTGGACAA
>ENA-OQCK01000345-OQCK01000345.1-human-gut-metagenome-genome-assembly--contig:-NODE-345-length-26582-cov-15.038102_pt1 | contig 26582 bp, 25 predicted proteins | sample MGYA00242498_ERZ504578 | MGnify/ENA primary metagenome ERZ504578 (study PRJEB26092, sample SAMD00036229) | human gut metagenome | host: Homo sapiens | study: EMG produced TPA metagenomics assembly of...
TTTGATCATGCAGAGAAAGAGCGGGGCAATTTTGAGTTTCTTCAGACCGTACGGGCAGACTATTTGCCGGAGGTGGAAAAGATGGCACGAAAATATATTCAAATGGAAAAATTGGATGAGACAGCGAAAGATACGTTTGCGGCGGAAAAGTTTGGAAATTTCTGGAGAATTTCCCGGGATGGATGGCCTTTGAATCTTCGCTGGCAAAGTCTCTGCAATGGTGTTATAATGGATGCAGACTATGAGAAAAATGTAATAAAGGAGCGTATCTAATTATGGGAAAGATTATGCTGACAGGTGACAGACCTACGGGAAGACTCCATGTGGGACACTATGTAGGTTCTTTAAAGCGCAGAGTAGAGCTGCAGAATACAGGAGATTTTGATGAGATGTTCGTGATGATCGCAGATGCACAGGCACTGACAGACAATGCGGACAATCCGGAAAAGGTACGTCAGAATATTATTGAGGTGGCGCTGGACTATCTGGCATGCGGACTGGATCCCCAAAAGTGTACACTGTTTATCCAGTCACAGATTCCACAGCTGTGTGAGCTTTCATTTTATTATATGAATCTGGTGACAGTTTCCAGGCTTCAGAGAAACCCTACGGTAAAATCTGAGATTCAGATGCGGAATTTTGAGGCAAGTATTCCGGTCGGATTCTTTACTTATCCGATCAGCCAGGCAGCAGATATCACTGCATTTAAGGCGAACGTAGTTCCGGTAGGAGAGGATCAGCTTCCGATGCTGGAGCAGACAAAAGAGATTGTAAGAAAGTTCAACTCTGTTTATGGAGATACACTGGTAGAGCCGGAGATCCTTCTTCCTGAAAATCAGGCATGTCTGCGTCTTCCGGGAACAGACGGAAAAGCGAAGATGAGTAAATCACTCGGAAACTGTATCTATCTTTCAGAGGAGCCGGATGAGATCCAGAAAAAAGTATTCGGCATGTTTACAGACCCGACACACATCAAAGTGTCAGATCCTGGAAAGCTGGAAGGCAATACAGTATTTACTTATCTGGATGCATTCTGCAGACCAGAGTATTTTGCAGAATTCCTGCCGGACTATGCAAATCTGCAGGAATTAAAAGATCATTATACAAGAGGCGGTCTTGGAGACATGAAAGTAAAACGTTTCCTGAATAACGTACTGCAGGCAGAACTGGAGCCGATCAGAAACCGCAGAAAAGAATATCAGAAGGATATTCCATATGTATATGAGATTCTGAAAAAAGGAAGCGAAAAGGCTGAAGCTGTTGCAGAGAAGACACTTCAGGAAGTGAAAGCATCCATGAAGATTAACTATTTTAACGATCAGGAACTGATTGCAGCACAGGCTGAAAAGTTCAGAGAAGAATAGAAAAGATACCGGGAATCCTGTGAAAACAGGAGGTTCCCGGTATCTTTTTTACAGATCGTCGATCAGTGCGGTACTTTTTGCATAGGCGGTACTTTTGGCTTCAAAGAAGTCAGTTTTTACCATGTTGGCATTGGAATACTGGCTCACCCAGCGCATACTGTCCGGTTCCTGTGTTTGATCCGGATAGATCGGATCAAACCCCAGATTTGTGAACCGCAGATTTCCGAGATACTGGATATATTCCGTGATCATTTCTTTTGTCAGTCCGGCAATCTGATTCCCGATCACATAATGCCCCCAGGCGATTTCCTGACGAACCCCTTCTTTTAACATTTCCTTTAATATTTCGATATGCTCCGGTGTAAATAACTCCGGCAGTTCTTTCTTCATTTCCAGGATCATATTGCGGAACAGCCAGAGATGCGTGTTCTCATCCCGGTTGATATAGCGAATTTCCTGAGCGGAGCCTGGCATTTTCCCGTTTCGGCTTAGGTTGTAGAAAAACATAAATCCGCTGTAGAAGTAAATCCCTTCCAGAATATAGTTTGCCATCATAACTTTCAGCAAGGTGAAATCGTCTTTTTTCTCCTGAAATTCATTGTACAAATCTCCGATAAAGGTGTTTCTTCTTAGTAAATGCGCATCGTTCTTCCACTGGTAGAGAATATCGTTTCGTTCTACTGGACTGCAGATGGAGTCCAGCATATAACTGTAACTCTGGCTGTGTACACATTCCTGAAATGTCTGGATCGAGAGACAGAGATTAATCTCGTTTGCGGTAATGTATTCACCGATGCACGGGAGGTTTGCAGTCTGGATGGAATCCAGAAACACAAGAAAGCTTAAGATCTTGTTGTATGCAGTGCGTTCGTTCTCAGTCAGATTCGGATAATCCTTGATATCCTGGGACAGGTTGATCTCCTCCGGAATCCAGAAATTATTCATGGCCTGCCGGTACCAGTTGTTCACCCAGGTGTAGCGCAGATTGTTGAAATCATTTAAGTTGGTTGTATTGCCGCCGATCATGCGGCGGAGACGGATATCCGTGTCGCCGCCGGGATTGAACAGAGGCTTTTTCTTTAATTCAGACATAAAAATTCTCCTTGTTTTTCTTATTCAGATCAGGAAGAGCAGCTTTCGCATTCTTCTACTTCCAGAGATTTGCTTCGTACATAGTAAATGGTTTTTACACCTTCTTCCCATGCTTTCAAATACAGGTTGAAAATCTGACGCATGGTGAAATCATTGGTGATGTAGATGTTCATGCTTTGCGCCTGGTCAATGTGCCTTTGGCGCACTCCGCAGGCACGAATGCTGTAAGTCTGATCGATCAGATGGGCGTTTTTGTAATACCAGTAAGTAGCCGGTGACAATTCCGGTGCGACTCGTGGGAGCATACTGCCTTTTTTCTCTTCCAGAAAATAACGTTTCAGGATAGGATCTAGTCCGGCAGTCGTCCCGGAGATGATACTGGTGCTGCTGGTAGGTGCAACGGCGAGCAGATACGCATTTCTCATGCCCTGTGTGGCAACCTTTTTTTGCAGGGCAAGCCATTTTTCTGAATGATAGTCTCTTTTTTCAAAGTAGGCGCCGCTTTGCCAGTCACTTCCATTAAAAAGAGAATAACTTTCCTTTTCCTCGGCGAGATTGGTACTTGCAAGAATTGCCGCATAATTGATCGTCTCAAATACAGTGTCAGCAAATTTCAGATGTTCTTCACTTTCCCAGATAATTCCGTGCTTTGCCAGCATGTGGTGGTAGCCGCTGACGCCAAGTCCGATGCTTCGGTATTTTTGATTGGTCAGCTTTGCATACGGAGTGGGATAGAAGTTCAGATCAATCACATTGTCCAGTGCGCGGACAGCGGTAGAAACAATCTCTTCCATATAAGAGGTATCCGTAACCGGAAGATGACCGAGGGAGAGACTGGCGAGATTGCACACCACGAATTCTCCGGGTCTGGTCACAGTGACAACGACGGTGTCTCCGCCTGTGGTCTGTACTTCTTTGCTTACTTCTTCAATTGCCTGCATATTCTGGGCAATCTCGGTACAGAGGTTGGAGCAGTAGATCATTCCGGCATGTCCGTTCGGATTCATGCGGTTGACCGTATCTCTGTTAAATGTAAACGGAGTTCCGGTTTCGGCAGCAGACCGAAGAACCAGGCGGATGATATCTTTGAGTGTGACTGTCCGTTTGGAAATACGGGCATCCTGTACACAATCCAGATAGCGGCGTTCCCATTCTTCTCCAAAGTAGTCTTCCAGATGGTATCCCTTTGCCTGAAAAATCTCATGCGGACACATTAAGTACCAGTTTTGATCCATATCTTCTTTTGCCATTTTCCAGAATAAATCCGGATAGCAGACTGCCGGAAATACGTCATGCGCTTTCATGCGGTCATCTCCGTTGTTCGTACGGAGCTGTAGAAATTCCGGGAGATCCCGGTGCCATACATCCAGATAGACGGCAACCGCACCCTGACGCATACCGAGCTGGTCTACGGCAACAGCCGTGTCATTGACCAGACGGATCCAGCGGATCACACCGCCTGCGGCACCTTCGAATCCGCGGATATTACTTCCGCTTGCCCGTACTTTTCCGAAATACATTCCCATACCGCCGCCGAATTTGCTGACCTGGGCAAAATTATCGATACTTCGGTAAATCCCTTCCAGACTGTCTGGCACGGTATCGATGAAGCAGCTGGAGAGCTGATGATATGGCTTACGTGCATTGGAAAGTGTCGGTGTAGCCATAGTCACTTCCAGACGACTCAGCATATCATAGAATTTTTTTACCCAGAGCATCCGATCGTTTCTTTCATTCATGGCCAGATGCAGTGCGATTCCGAGAAACATCTCCTGTGGAGATTCCAGTGGAATATGGTCATGTGTGCGGATGACGTAGCGTTTCAGGAGCAGATCGAGTCCGGAAAAAGTAAACAAATTGTTGCGTTCCGCTTTTAAATAAGTTTCGGCAAGTAACAGCTCTTCCCGGGAGTAATGCTCCAGAATGTAGGAACCGTACAGATTCTGCCGGGTCAGATATACGAGTTTTTTGTAAAAATCAGAAAGTTCTCTGCGTGTTTCTTCCTGGTTTAAGTGAAAACTGAATTGAAAATATAATAGTCTTGCAGCAATAAACTCCCATTTCGGAGCTTCTGCGGTGGTAAGTTCTGCTGCGGCCTGAAACAGACTTTCAAGCTTCTGCCCGCAGGTACTCTGCGGTGTGAGAAAACTGCGAAATTTTGTATTCAGATACTCCAAAGAGTAGCAGATTTCAGGGAAATCAGTCTGGATCTCAAGCAAAATCGCATCCAGTTTTAAACGGGCTTCATCAGGAAGAACGTTTGAAAACTCCTCTGAGAGTTTATTTCTATTAAAAATTCCTGTAGGATCGGTCGTTTGCATGTAGTGTCTCCTTTTCGTTTTAAGTTGTAAAAATACAAAATATAGTGGATTTGGAAATTATAACACAAGATATTGGATAATTCTAGTCCGGATTTGAAAAAAGTGATCAGTGAGAAAAATAATTGAGAACACAAAAAACCTCTGCAGATATCCTGCAGAGGTTAGCGTGCGATAGAAGATTCGAACTCCCGACCTTCTGGTCCGTAGCCAGACGCTCTATCCAGCTGAGCTAATCGCACCCGTTAAGAACAAATGTCGTTCACAACGAAATTAAGTATAACCTGAAGCAATCGATTTGTCAACAACTTTTTTGAAAAAATTTTAAAAAATTTTGAGATATGTACAGAGACGTAAGAAGGTGCTATAATAATCCAGATTGTATGAGGCAGAATTCTGCCTTAGAAACTATGGAGGACAAAAGATGTATCAGTATGATTATTTAATCGTAGGAGCCGGATTATATGGAGCAGTGATGGCACATGAGCTGCATAAAAAAGGGAAACACTGTCTTGTGATCGACAGAAGAGACCACATCGCTGGAAATATTTACTGTGAGGAGATCGAAGGAATCCATGTACACAAATATGGTGCCCATATCTTCCATACTTCCAATCAAAAAGTGTGGGAGTATATCAATCAGTTTGCCGAGTTTAACAACTATATCAATTCTCCGATTGCTGTATACAAGGATGAATTATACAATCTCCCGTTTAATATGAATACATTCAGCAAAATGTGGGGAATCCGTACACCCGGGGAAGCGAAAGAAATGATTGCAAAACAGGTGGCAGAATGTCAGATTACAGAGCCAAAGAATCTGGAAGAACAGGCATTGTCTCTGGGCGGTCGTGATGTTTATGAAAAATTGATCAAAGGGTATACAGAAAAGCAGTGGGGACGTGACTGCAAAGAACTCCCGGCATTTATTATCAAACGGCTTCCGTTCCGTTTTACTTATGACAACAATTATTTCAATGACCGCTATCAGGGAATTCCGATCGGCGGTTATAATGGAATCATCGAGAAGATGTTAGAGGGGGTGGAAGTCAGAACAGGTGTTGATTTCTTTGAATTCCGAAAAGAACAGGCGGATATTGCAGAAAAGATTATTTTTACAGGAATGATCGACGAGTATTTTGAGTATCGGCTGGGAGCACTTGAGTATCGTTCGGTGAGATTTGAAACAGAAGTATTAGACTGTGATAACTATCAGGGAAATGCAGTGGTCAATTATACAGAGCGGGAAGTTCCGTACACAAGAATTATCGAGCACAAGCATTTTGAATTCGGACAGCAGGAGAAAACCGTAATTTCCAGAGAATACTCTTCTGAGTGGAAAGTGGGGATGGAACCGTACTATCCGGTAAATGATGAAAAGAATACCAGATTGTTCGAAAAATATCAGGAGCTGGCAAAAGCGGAAGGAAATGTCATTTTTGGAGGTCGTCTCGGCGATTATAAGTATTACGATATGGATAAAGTGATCGAAGCAGCACTGAATCGACTGGAAACAATGGAATAGAAAAGGGTGAGAAGATGGAAGAAAACAAGAAAAAAAATCTGATGCGTCAGATCATCCGTTTTGCATTTGTAGGCGGAAGTGCATTCGTCATTGACTATGGAGTGATGATCTTTCTGACAGAGCTGATCGGAATCAATTATCTGATTTCCAGCGGAATTTCATTTTCGGTTTCGGTTATTTACAATTATATTTTGAGTGTACACTGGGTATTTGATGTGGCGGAGGACAGAAGCAAGAGAGCAGAGTTTGTCATTTTCATCATACTTAGTGTGATCGGACTAGGAATCAACCAGCTCGTGATGTGGATCGCAGTCGATATTTTTAGAATGTTCTACATGATCGCAAAGATCGGGGCAACAGCAATTGTAATGGTATATAATTTTATTACGAGAAAACTGTTTCTGGAAAAATAGAGACAGAAACACATGATGCAGGCACAGAAAAGTGCTTGCATTTTTTATGGAAATCGAGTAAGATACAATTACTTTTTATATTCTTTAATTCATATGACGGCAGGAAGTTTTCTGTCATCAGATACAGATTCGGTCGAATCTATTTTCACAGAACAGTAGTTAAAAAGAGAGCAAGGATGCAGAGAGGAGAAGGAGTGAAAGACGAGAAAGGATATGATGTAGTTCGTTTTATTGAACATGGAGGAAAATGCAGGCCTGCCATGGACTATGTGAGAGGGCAAACTTTAATTGGACGTCTTCAGACGGAGAAAAAGATACCAAAAAAGCTTTTATTTCAATGGTTTCGGATGCTGTGTACCCAGCTGGATTGTTATCATCGAAGTAAAGGGATGCAGTGTTACCGGTATTTGAGCCCGTACAGTGTGATCGTAACGCGGGAGGAGAAGCTGCTTTTACTGGATCTGAGTGTACCCGGCAACGGATTTGTGATGAAGAAAATGCAGATACCGGCTGTCCGCGCGCATTTCGTGATGCCAGCAGGAAAGAAACGAAGCGGCATGGCAGTCGGAATAGACTTGTATGGTCTCGGCAAATTGTTTCAGTTTATGCTGGCATATACGAGTGTGGTTCCGCCGCTTACCTGGAAGGAGGAGTTTATGATGTCATTGGTGATCCAAAAATGTACAGGGGAAAATGGAAAGAAAACATACCGGGAATTTGATCAGATCCTGCGGGAACTGCCAAGAGGCGACAGGCGGAAATCCTGTTTCCGTAAATAAAAAAGCCTATAACAGAGGATGCCAGGTGACCGTTGTCACGGTCCCTGGCGAGTATTATGAAAAAGTTTATTCGAATAGTATCACTACTATGCGGCATCTTTTGCTATCAAATGTTTTATCTTCATTTGATATTTATAGTATAGTCAGGAGAAATGAAGAAACAATGTTAATAAAATGAAAGAATTTTGAATGATAAATGAACAAATTATGAACAGCAAAGTCGCGGTTGTAAGGGGAAAGAGAACTTGATATAATGGACAAAATGACAGATGTGAAAGGAAAGGGAGGATAAGAGATGTCACAGAAAGAATTTCTGGAAGAGCTGCGCACAGCGTTGAGCGGAAAACTGAGTGCTCAGGCTGTTTTAGAGAATATAGAGTATTATCGTAATTATATAGAAGGAGAAGTGCGAAGTGGCAAATCCGAAGCTCAGGTGTTGGAGATGCTCGGAGATCCGTGGATTCTGGCAAGGACGATCTCAGATGCGCAGGATGGTACGGATGATTCGATTGTAAATGAAGCGGGCGGCAGCGATTATGGTGCTTACGGAGAAGAGACCGGCAGACAGGACATGCATTTTCAGGAATTGAGATTTCCGTGGTGGAAGATCGCGCTGATCATTCTGGCTGTGATCCTTGGAATTGTTCTGGTTATTTCTGTGATCACGGGGCTCATCAGACTTCTGCTCCCGGTTCTTGTTCCAATTCTGATCGTGTGTCTGATCGTGCAGTTTTTCAAGGGAAAACGTTGATAGAGATAAAGTAAAAGACCGATGGGGGAGCCATCGGTCTTTTGAGGGGAGTATAAATAATTAATAAGGGGTTGTAGAAAGACTACTTTCTACAAGCACAATTATAATATAAGAAATTGGAAAATGCAAGCAAAAACACAAAAATTCCGAATAAAATTGAAAGATGCAGAGATACTATGAGTGTACCAAATAAATTTTTCAGGAGGAATACTCATGGCTAAGAACTACAGTAATAAAGAAAACAACAGAAACATGGCAAACAACAATGCATCAGAAAACGGATATTCATCATACGCAGATGAACAGAACAGAAACAGTAAAAACAGCAGAAATGCAAATAAGACAACATCAAAAAACTGCCATAGAGACGGCACGAATTCCAGCGAAAACATGAACAACGCCAGATAATATCAGAGCGGGACTCATGTAAGTGAAAAAAGAGGATACGATTTTAGTGTGCAGACAGCAGCAGAATCGTATCCTCTTCTTTACTATACGTGTGAATTATAGTAATATGAGTAGAGATATTTGACACACGCAATGCGTGTATTCGGATACATATGGAGGAATATATGGAAAGATTTGAATTGATAGCACCGTGTCATTTTGGACTCGAAGCGGTGCTCAAAAGAGAAATTCTGGATCTGGGATATGAAATCTCCCAGGTGGAAGACGGACGTGTTACTTTTTATGGAGATGCAGAAGCCGTATGCAGAGCGAATGTATTTTTGCGGACAGCAGAGCGTATTTTGATCAAGGCAGGATCATTTAAGGCGGTTACATTTGATGAATTGTTTGAAAAGACCAAGCAGATCCCCTGGGAGCATTATATCCCGCGAGATGGAAAGTTCTGGGTTACGAAGGCTGCATCGGTAAAAAGCAAGCTGTTCAGTCCATCGGATATTCAGTCAATCATGAAGAAAGCGATGGTGGAGCGGTTGAAGAGCTGCTACCATATTTCCTGGTTTGAGGAAAGTGGAGCATCCTACCCGGTGAGAGTGTTTCTTATGAAAGATATTGTCACGGTAGGGATTGATACATCCGGGGTTTCACTTCATAAGAGAGGATACCGGCAGCTGTCAAGCAAAGCGCCGATCACAGAGACACTGGCGGCGGCACTGATCATGCTGACGCCATGGAAGAAAGATCGTATCCTGGTGGATCCGTTCTGTGGAAGCGGAACATTTCCGATTGAAGCGGCGATGATGCAGCAAACATTGCGCCGGGTATGAATCGTTCTTTTACTGCCGAGGAATGGACCAATCTGATTCCAAAGAAAGAATGGTATGACGCTGTCAATGAGGCGAATGACCTGATACAGGACGACGTGGAAGTAGACATCCAGGGATATGATATTGATCCGGACGTGGTAAGAGCGGCGAGAAAGAATGCAGAAGATGCAGGCGTGGATCATATGATCCATTTTCAGCAGAGAGCCGTGCAGGATCTGCGCCATCCGAAGAAATACGGTTTTATCATCACAAATCCGCCGTATGGAGAGCGTCTTGAGGAGAAAAAGGAACTTCCGAAGTTATACTCTGATTTTGGAGAAAGTTTCCGTACTCTGGATTCATGGTCAGCGTATATGATCACAAGCTATGAAGATGCAGAGCGCTATTTTGGAAGAAAAGCAGACAAAAACAGAAAAATCTACAATGGAATGCTGAAGACATATTTTTACCAGTTTATGGGACCGAGACCGCCAAAAGCAAAGAAATAGAGGAATAACAGATGGAAAAGAGAATTATTTTTGCAACCGGAAATCAGAATAAGATGAAAGAGATCCATATGATCCTGGCTGATCTGGGAATGCCGATCTATTCTATGAAAGAAGCTGGAATTGATATTGATATCGTAGAGGATGGAACCACATTTGAGGAAAACGCACAGATTAAGGCAAAGGCAATCGCAAAGTACTTGCCGGATGATATTATTCTGGCAGATGATTCCGGGCTTGAGATTGATTATCTGAATAAGGAGCCGGGAATTTATTCGGCCAGATATGCGGGAGTTGATACTTCCTATGATATCAAGAATCAGATGCTTCTGGACAGGCTTAAAGGAGTGCCGGATGAAAAGCGTACCGCAAGGTTTGTCTGTGCCATTGCGGCGGCATTTCCGGATGGTACAGTAGAAACTGTTCGTGGTACGATCGAAGGAATGATCGGATATGAGATTGCAGGAGAACATGGATTCGGATACGATCCGATTTTCTATGTTCCAGAGTATGGCTGCACAACAGCAGAGATGGACCCGGTACAGAAAAATGAACTCAGTCACAGGGACGTGCACTTCGTGCCATGCGTGCGATTATGGAAGTAAAAGAGAGAGAAGAATAGAGGGCGTATTTTATGAGAGTATTGATCGTCAGTGATACTCATGGAAGACATACAAGTCTTGACAGGGCGCTGAAAGAGGCCGGAGAGATCGACATGTTTATCCATCTGGGAGATGTAGAAGGCGGAGAAGATTATATTGAGGCTGTTGTAGAATGTGAAAAACATATGATAAGAGGAAATAATGACTTTTTCTCCTATCTTCCGGCGGAAGAAGAGTTCTGGATCGGAAAGAAGAAAGTGTTTATTACTCATGGACACAGTTATTATGTTTCAATGGAGACAGAGCAGATTCGGGAGGAAGGGGCTGCAAGAAATGCGGACATTATTATGTTCGGTCACACCCATCGCCCGTATTTTGAAGAAAGAGACGGGATTACTGTGTTAAATCCGGGAAGTCTGTCTTTTCCGAGGCAGGAAGGAAGAAAGAGCAGTTACATGATTCTGGAGACAGATGGAGAAGAAAAATATGAATTTGTGCAACATTTCTTGTAAAAAATAGAAAAACAAAGAAGTGTTGGCGAAAATGCGGATATATATTTTGTTTACATGTTGACATTTTGTGAAAATATGGTATAATGATTTAAAACTTAGGGTGGTAATTGTTTTACAAGCTAGACCTATTTACATTGTTGCTATGAGAGCAGATTTCTTGTACAACGGGGTAAATAGGTCTTTTTTTGTCTGTATGTAAGTAATGGTGTTTTAGGAGTGGGCGAGAGTCGTGATAATTCAAAGGATTTTAAACAACAATGTTGTAATTGTGAAAAATAAAAAGGGACAAGAAGAAATCGTGTGTGGAAAAGGAATTGCGTTTAAGAAAAAAGTTGGTGAGTTTGTAGATGTTTCCGCAATCAATAAGGTGTTTACTCTTCGCGGGAGAAAAGAATTAGAATATTTTCAGGAATTATGGGAAGAGATTCCGGTGGAATATTTTAAGGTTGCAGATGATGTTGTAGGGATGATAAAACTGGAGCTTGGAAAGAAAATCAGCGACACACTTTATATTTCTCTTATAGACCACATTTATATGGCAGTCCAGAGGAGCGAAAAAGGGATACAGGTGAGAAATGCCATGATGTGGGATATTCAGCGGTTTTACCCGGAAGAATTCATCTGGGTGAAAAAGCATTGGGAATGATTCAGAAAAAATTGAATGTATCTTTGTTGCAGGATGAGGCAGCTTTTATAGCGCTTCATATCGTCAATGCATCTGCAGATGGAAGTGATATGACAAAAGTTTTGGAAATTACAAAGCTTATCGGAGAAATTGAGACGATTGTCAAAAGATATTATCGGATGGAATTTGAAAATGAGTCAGTATATTATTACCGCTTTGTAACACATTTAAAATTTCTGGCACAGAGGCTGGTGACAAAAACGACATATGATGAGGAAGAAAGTGAACTGTTTACCATGGTCAGAGATAAATATGATCAATCGTACCAGTGTGTAGAGCGAATTGCAAAGTTTATACAGGAAGAATATCACTGTGGTCTTTCCGGGGAAGAAAAGTTATATTTGACAATTCACATTGAACGGGTAACAGAAAAAGGAATGAAAGGAAAAAAGAACGAAAATGAGGCGGAAATATGAAAAACTGGCACAGGAAATTGTGAAAAAAGTAGGAGGAAAGGAAAATATTATCAGTTTGAGACATTGTGTGACACGTCTCAGATTTCAATTGAAAGATGTTGAAAAGGCAGATACAAAGGGGCTGGAAGCAACAGATGGTGTGATTACAGTAGTCCAGGCGTTGAGTGAATATATGGTAGTTATCGGGCAGCATGTAGGGGAAGTATACAAAGAAGTATGCATCCAGGCGGGGCTGGATACTGCAAAAGAGAATACTTGTGAAAAGCCGGAGAAAAAAAGCGGGTTGGAAACAGCACTTCTGACCGTGATGGCGGGAATTGGCCCTACGCTGTATCTGCTCGGAGCAAGTGGAATGATCAAAGGAATACTTGCTGTATGTGTTATGCTGGGATTATCAGCAGATACAACTGTTTATACGGTAATGTATGCATTGGGAGATGGCCTTTTATATTTTCTGCCTTTGGTGTTGGGGTATAATCTGGCAAAATATTGTAAAATCGAACCTTTTGTTGGTGTGTGGCTGGCAGCGGCCATGTGTTATCCCAAAATACAGGGACTTGAGATCAGTATATTGGGAATGAACAATACAGTCCACTATACATCGACTTTTTTACCAATTATATTTTCGGTATTAATTGCGTCACTGATTTATCGTTTCCTGGAAAAACGGATGTCGGAAACAAGGAAAAATCTTGTGATTCCGCTTTTGACGCTTTTGGTGGCATTTCCATTCGGCATTCTGGTGGCAGGTCCGTTTGGAAACTGGATGGCAGAATGGCTTCACAGAGGAATTATGGCATTGTGTGGATTCTCGCCTGTTTTGATGGGAGTTTTGATAGGTGGATTGTGGCAGGTTCTGGTATCTGTCGGGATACATGGAATTATTACCGTATTGGCATTTGCCGATGTTCTTGCAGGAAACAGCAGTCCATTGTTAGCACTTTCTTATAGTGCATCCTTTGCTGTCAGCGGAGTTGCATTTGCGGTATTTATGAGATCCAGAAATAGTGGAGAAAAACAGACAGCCAAAGCGGGTGCAGTTTCTGCGATCATGGGAGCAACAGAACCGGCGATGTATGCACTGATCAAACCTGATAAAAAGCGGTTTGCACTGTGTTGTGCCGGAGGCGCGCTTGGGGGTGCGACAGCAGGATTTTTTGGAATTTCAATGCATGCATATGCAGGAATGGGAATAACGGGTCTTTTTGGATTTTTTCAAACAGGAGATGTAAAGCTGGTGGGAGTATTGCTGATGGCAGTATTGCCGTTTGGATTTACATGGTTGATAGAGATGCTGTTATACAGACAAGAAAAAGCCGTGGAAAGTGAAGAAATAATTGTGATGCCGGTCAATGGGTCTGTGGAACAATTGGAGAATGCTGAGGATACAGTGTTTGCAAGCAAGGCATTAGGAGATGGTGTACTGTTACATTCTGATGATGGAAAAGTCTATGCACCGTGTGATGGGATTATACAAACCGTGTTTCCGACGAAACATGCAATTGGGATAGAAAGCACAGACGGAAGCGAGATTTTGATCCATATGGGAAATAATACGGTGGCTCTGAATGGAAAATATTTTACTGTGCATGTGAAAGAGAAGGATGAAGTGAAAGCAGGCCAGATTTTAGCTGAGTTCGATAAAAAAGAGATAGAAGCGCAAGGCTATAACTGTGAGATACCGATGGTTGTGACTAATATGGAGATGTATGAAATGTCAGGAGAGCCGACATACAGAAATTATAAGAAAGGAGAAGAAATTTTCAGGCTGAAAAGAAAACCAATGTTTAAATATGATTAGGAGGAAGATGAAAATGAACAAAGTCAACAGACAAAGACCGTTTGGAGCGAAGGATAAATGGTCATATGCAATGGGAGATTTAGGGTGCAATATGAGTTTTGCGCTGAACAGCTATTTGATGCTGTTTTATACACAGTATATTGGGCTGGATTTAGGAACATGGGGAATCATTATTTTGCTTTTGAAAATCTGGGATGCGATTAATGATCCGATCATGGGAGCATTAATGGATGCGTTGAAACCGGGAAAAAGAGGAAAATTTAAAACTTATATTTATTATGGATCTTTTGTACTGTTATTTTCAGGAGCGTTATGTTTTCTGCCGATCCCAAGTGCACCTTATCCGATTAAGGTACTGGTATGTGTTGTGGGATACCTGATCTGGGATATGGCATATACTGTTGTCAATGTACCTTATGGAGCAATGAATGCAGCTATTACTACAGATCCGACAGAGAGAGCACAGTTGTCAACTTACCGCGGAATCGGATCAATGATCGCGAATATTGTTGTTTTGATTACTTTACCGTTATTATGTTACGATAAGGATAACAATCTGATCGGAAGCAGAATGTTTATTGTGGCGTTAGTGCTTGGAATCATTGGTTTTGCGGCATTTCAGATTCTGATCAAAGGGACTGTGGAGAGAGTGGCTGTCTCCCATGAACCTCAGGAAAAAGTGAAATTTAATTATTTCGAGTCATTAAGCGCTTTTTTGAAAAATAAAGCAGTTGTAGCGATTACGATTGCATCCATTGCGCTGATCATCATGCAGATAGGGCTTTCCAGCGCGAACCAGATTGTATTTCAGAGTTATTTTAAAAATGCAAAATTATCCGGTATTCTGGGGCTTGCAACAATGATTCCATCTTTAATTGTAATACCACTGGTAAAACCGACAGTACAGCGCTTCGGAAAACGTGAAGCTGCAGCAGCCCCAATGCTGATTGGAATTTTGGCGGCAGCAGGAATTGTATTTCTTCCGATAACACCTGACAATACGGGAATGATGATTTATATTATCTTAGCAGTACTCATAAACAGTTCCTGTATTTTTTTCTCGACTGTTGTGTGGGCACTTGTGGCGGACAGTGTGGATTATCAAGAATTACAGACAGGAAAATGAGAAGAGGGAACTATATATGCAACGTATTCTCTGGGAAGAAAACTGGCTCAGGGAGTGGGAGTATCGATTGTTTCGTTCTTGTTGATCTTAACAGGATATGATGAGAACCTGGGGGCACAGCAGAGTGTAGATGTGGCAAGAAATGTATTGATTCTGATCGGTCTGGTATATGCAGTTTGTGTTGCTGCCCAATACATTTGTTTGCGGTTTGTGTATCCGCTGGATAAAAACAAGACATTAGAGCTGGAAAAGAAACTGGGACGTTCCAATGTGGAATTGATTGGTGAAACAGGAGACGAAGAATGAGACGAAAAATAGAAATTAATGAAAATTGGTTTTTTACAAAAGAAAGACCAAATCTGACAGCACCCGATTTTTCGGCAATGCAGGAGATAACACTGCCTCATACGTGGAATGCAGAAGACGGGGCAGATGGGGACGATTATTATGACAGAAGAGAATGCTGGTATGTTCGAAAACTGGAGCGTCCTCAGGGCGATGAAATTTATTTGGAGGTTCCGGCTGCAAGTCAGACTGCACATGTGTATCTCAATGGAGCAGAGATCGGGCATCATATCGGAGGATTTTCGCTGTTTCGGATTCGTTTGACGGAAAGATTGGAAGAAAAGGAGAATATTCTTGCAATTGCAGTAGATAATTCGGAAAGTCAGGATACATATCCGCAATTTGCGGACTTTACCTTTTTCGGTGGTTTGTATCGAGGTGTAAATTTACTGGTTGTACCTGAACGGCATTTTGAATTGGAAGAATATGGAGGTCCCGGGATTTATGTGACTTCACACCTAAACGAAGATGGAAAGCAGAAGTTCTGGTGCAGGGAAAGGTATCAGGCGGGCAAAGTGAAGCATATAAGGTGCAGATACGGAATGGAGAAGGGGAGATTATCCTGGAAGCAAATACAGAGAAACCTGAAAAAGTGTTTTTCATAGATAATCCAAGAGTATGGAATGGGAAAAAAGATCCCTATTTATATACAGCGAAAATGATCATGGAAGGTTCCGGTGATGAGGTAAGTACCCGATTTGGTATTCGGGAATTTTATGTGGATGCTGAAACAGGATTCTTCCTGAATCAGGAGAGTTATCCTTTGCGCGGAGTTTCCAGACATCAGGACCGACAAGGAAAAGGATGGGCAATCAGCGAGGAAGATCAAAGAGAAGATGCGATGTTGATTCATGAAATAGGAGCTACAGCAGTAAGACTGGCACATTATCAGCATGCACAGAGTTTTTATGATTTTTGTGATGAGTTAGGTATGGTAGTTTGGGCGGAAATTCCATTTATTTCTCGTTTTATAAATACGAAAGAAGCAAAAGAGGATACTGTACGACAGATGCGGGAATTGATTATGCAGAATTATAATCATCCAAGTATTTGCTTTTGGGGGATCAGTAATGAAATCACGATGGGGGAAGAGTCTGATGAACTTGTGGAAAATCAGAGGATTCTGCAGAAATTATGCCACAAGCTGGACCCGTCCCGAAAAACAGTGCTTGCAAATCTGACAACTGTGGAGAGCCAAAGTGAACAGAACAAGATTACAGATTTATCGGCCTATAATGTTTATATGGGATGGTATGCAGGAAAAGTAGAGGACTGCGGAGCGTGGATGGACTCTCTCCATAAAGAAAATTCTGATATGTGCATGGGAATTTCGGAATATGGCGCAGATACCAATGTTCAATATCATTCGGATGCTCCGAAACGTCAGGATTATACGGAAGAGTACCAGTCTTATTATCACGAAAAAATGCTTCAGGCAATACAGGAACGACCGTATCTCTGGTGCAGCTTTGTGTGGAATATGTTCGATTTTGCGGCAGATAAGAGAAAAGAAGGTGGCACACAAGGGCGTAATACAAAAGGTCTGGTTACATATGATCGGAAAATTAAAAAGGATGCATTTTATCTTTATAAAGCATATTGGACAGAAAAACTGTTTGTGCACATCTGTTCAAAGCGTTTTCAAAAAAGACCGGGAGACACTACAACAATAAAAGTATACGCCACAGGAATCGAAAAGGCGGAACTTTGGATGGATGGAAAACGGATCCAAGAACAAAAAGGGACATATTGTTTCCTGTTTGAAGGTATTAAATTAACTCAAAATCACCAAATTACAATTTATGGTTATTGCGGAGATGAGAAGGTTTGCGAAGACGAGGCCGCTTTTACTCATACAGATGGATTGGAGGCAGAGTATATTCTGGAGTCCGGCGAAAATGACGGAGTCAACTGGTTCCTGGATGAGTATGGAGAAAAAAGAAGCTTGAAGCAACACAGGGCTTTCTGTCTGTATATGATGAGATAGGGACAATACTGGATACAGAGAAAGGCAATGAAATTCTGAATGGGTTGTTTATCTCGTTTGGAGAAGGTGGTAAAGCGTTACTGACTGAGAGTGTGCAGAATTCAATTCGTTCGTTGACATTCGTAGAGCTTGCGAAAATGATCGGACCAGCAATTACACCTGAAATGTTAAATATGCTCAATGAGCAATTAAGGCATGTAAAAAATTCTTAAAGAATGGGCCGGCGTGATGGTCGGCCCTATTCGTTACTGTTCACACTCAATCACCTTTATTAAATAAAAACAAAAAATATAAAAAAGGTATTGACTTTTTTTATACATGTGGATATAATAACTATGTTGCGTCTGACAGAGACGAAACATGAGGTGATGCGGATTGGTGTAATGGCAGCACAGCAGACTCTGACTCTGTTAGTAGAGGTTCGAGTCCTCTATCCGTAGGTTATAAGATAAGAATTTCTTATCTTATATCGGAGTGTGGCTCAGCTTGGTAGAGCGCTACGTTCGGGACGTAGAGGTCGCGTGTTCGAATCACGTCACTCCGACTTTTGGAAAAGAACCGTAAAGTTACATAAAATGTGGCTTTACGGTTTTTTAGTATAAAGATGCGTGATAAAGCCATAAAAGTACTGAAAAACAATACTTTTATGGCTTTCTGATTTTTCATTTAATTACTTCAATAATTATTCTTGATAGAAAGATCCCATATAGCGGATATAGTCATCTTCTGTATGATTCGCTTTCCAGTCATGGACGCTGGCTTTATTACGCTCTCCGGAAATGACAGACAGTTCTTTTCCTAATTTTTCAAAAGCTTCGTCCACAACTTCTTCCGGTGTTTGAGCAGTCTTCATAACAGCTTCCCCCTGTGGTCCGCCAGGCAGGTTGCTTAAAAGACTTGGTGTCAGAGTAGTTCCCAAAGTGATGACTTCCACATCAACATTGGTCTTTTCCGTTTCACAGGCAACAGCCTCTGTCATTTTTAAAATGAATGCCTTTCCTGCACCATATTGGCCATTCCATGGTGAACTGGAAATTCCAGTCATAGAAGATACGTTGATGACAGCACCGCGATCCTGTGCAGCAAAGATTTTCATATAGTGATAGAAGCATTTCATAAATGTAACAACGTTTACGTTGATCATTGCCTCATGCTTTTCCCAAGGTGTATCCTGGATTTTGCCAAAAGAGTGTAAGCAGGTACATAGGCCATAAATCCCATATCCAGATTTTCTGTTGCAGCAAAAAATTTTGTCAGTAGCATCTGGCAGCGAAAAGTCTGCTTTTACGACTTTATAATCAATCTCATAAGTGTTTTTTAGTTCCTCACCGAGCTCTTTTAATTTTTCTTCACGGCGTCCGACCATTACGACATTCATACCTTCTTTGGCAAGCCTTTCACAAAATGCTTTTCCGACACCTTCAGTAGCGCCTAAAATAATTCCCCATTCTCCATATTTTTCTCTCAATGTCATGTTGATTCTCCTCTCATATATGATATTTTAAATGTACGGTGGAAAAATAAAAATCCACAACTATACTGATATTATAGCACAGATATAAGTGAAACAGTATTAAGCTTCTGATAATACAGAAAAGGATTATACAAAACTGCTACTTGTCAACTGTTTAGAATACCCGTATAATAAAAAAGGTTATTAAACTTATTTCTATGGTAGGAATATAGAAAGGATACATTTGAAAAAGATGGAAGAGTGGGATATACAATATAAAGAGCTCTTATCCATGCCGGAGCAGTCTTATCGCCTGATCGATATTCGGGATGAAGCTTCCATGTCATACGGAATGATTCCGGGGGCAGAGTGGCTTCCGACAGAAACAATCGAGCAGAATCTGGATGCGGCGGATAAGGAAAAGAAGCTGGTGCTTTACTGTACGCGAGGGGCATTAAGTGAAGAATGTGCAGAAGTGCTCCGGGAGAAAGGATATGATGCAGTCAGTCTGGAAGGCGGATATACGAGGTGGTTGTTAGAGCGGATGGAAGCTGAGCAGAAGAAGGAAGAGGAAGAATCAGGTGAAGAACTTGCGGGCAGAAGAGATTGAGAAAAGTATCCGCAAAAAATTTCACAAAAGACTGTTCTCGCGATTTGCCAAGGCAGTTCGGGAATATGAGCTGGTGCAGGAGGGGGACAGGATTGCAGTCTGTATTTCCGGTGGAAAAGATTCGATGCTGATGGCAAAGCTGTTTCAGGAATTAAAAAAGCACAACAAGTTTCCGTTTGAGGTGGAATATCTGGTGATGGATCCGGGATACAGTGAACTGAACCGGAAACTGATTGAACAGAATGCAAAAATGATGGGGATTCCGATCAAAATTTTTGAGTCTGATATTTTTGATGCGGTGTTTGATGTGGAAAAATCTCCGTGTTATTTATGTGCCAGAATGCGAAGAGGACATCTTTACAGCAAGGCAAAAGAACTTGGATGCAACAAGATTGCACTTGGACACCACTATGATGATGTGATTGAGACAATCCTGATGGGAATGTTGTATGGCGCTCAGGTACAGACCATGATGCCGAAGCTGCACAGCACGAATTTTGAGGGGATGGAGCTGATTCGTCCGCTGTATCTGGTAAGGGAAGATGATATCAAGCATTGGAGAGATTACAATCATCTGCATTTTCTGCAGTGCGCCTGCCGGTTTACCGAGACATGCAGTACCTGCAGTGCGGATGGAAGCAGTGCATCCAAACGGATGGAGATCAAGCACCTGATCGCAAAACTGAAAGAAACGAACCCGTATGTAGAGGGAAATATTTTTAAGAGTGTGGAAAATGTCAATTTGAGTACGGTAATTGCATACAAGGAAAACGGAGTCAAACATCATTTTCTGGAATCCTATGATGAGCAGGCATAAAAATGGGATTTGAAAAAAATAACAAAAATCAAAAATAAAAACTTGAAAAATAGAACATGGAGATTATAATAAGTAACAAAATACAAAGTGCAAAGGAGAAAAAAAGATGAGTATTAGAATTGGTATTTTAGGATATGGAAATCTGGGACGCGGAGTGGAATGCGCGATCAGACAGAATCCGGATATGGAACTGGTGGCTGTATTTACCCGCAGAAATCCGGAAGACGTGACAATATTGACAGAGACAGCAGCAGTGTGCAGCATTGCAGATGCTGCTGACTGGAAAGATAAGATCGATGTAATGATCCTGTGTGGAGGAAGTGCGACAGATCTTCCTGTACAGACACCGGAATATGCGAAGATGTTCAATGTAGTAGACAGTTTTGATACTCATGCAAAGATTCCGGAGCACTTTGCAAACGTAGACGCAGCTGCAAAAGAAGGCGGACACATCGGAATTATCTCTGTGGGCTGGGATCCGGGAATGTTCTCATTGAACAGACTGTATGCAAATGTAGTACTTCCGGAAGGAAAAGACTATACGTTCTGGGGAAAAGGTGTCAGCCAGGGACATTCTGACGCAGTGCGCCGGATCGCAGGTGTAAAAGACGCAAAACAGTATACAATTCCGGTAGAGTCTGCACTGGAAGCAGTAAGAAGCGGTGAAAATCCGGAACTGACTACACGCCAGAAACATACAAGGGAGTGCTTTGTTGTGCTGGAGGAAGGCGCAGATGCTGCAAGAGTGGAAGAGGAGATCAAGACAATGCCGAACTACTTTGCAGATTATGACACAACGGTACATTTTATCAGCGAGGAAGAATTAAAAGCAAATCACAGTGGAATTCCGCACGGAGGATTTGTACTCAGAAGTGGTGTGACAGGCTGGGAAAAAGAAAACAAACATCTGATCGAATACAGTCTGAAACTGGATTCCAATCCGGAATTTACTTCTTCTGTGATTCTGGCATATGCAAGAGCAGCATATCGCTCCATAAAGAAGGACAGACAGGATGCAAGACAGTATTTGATATTGCTCCGACATATTTAAGTCCGAAGAGTGCAGAAGAACTGCGTGCAGAAATGTTATAAAATGACTGTAAGAAAGACAGGCAGATGCTTTTTTGAAGTGTCTGCCTGTTTTTCTGTACATTTTTGCAGGAAATGAGTATAATAGATAGCATCATGTATTTGGAAATGTTACGAAAGAAGAGGTGAATCATGTTTGGTTATGTGACGATCTGCGAACCGGAGCTGAAGATGAAAGATTTGCGAAAATATAAGGCATATTATTGCGGACTCTGCCGGAAATTAAAAGAGGATTACGGGACGATGGGACAGATGACGCTGACTTATGATATGACATTTGCGATTATTCTGCTGTCGTCCTTGTATGAGGCAAAAAACCGGATGAATCAGCACAGATGTAAAGTGCATCCTGTGAAGAAGCAGGCGATGATCGAGAATGAGATTACACAGTATGCAGCAGATATGAACGTTCTGCTTGCATATTACCATATGAAAGATGACTGGGCAGATGAGAAGAAAGTAAGCGGTCTGTTAGGGGGCGGACTGCTCAAGAAAAAGGCAGAAAAGATTGCGGAGCAATATCCAAGGCAGAGTAAAGCAATCAAGGAGTCTTTGCAGGAACTCTCAGACTGTGAAAAAGAGAACAGTCAGGAGATCGACCGATCAGCAGGCTGCTTTGGAAGACTGATGGCAGATCTGTTTGTATATAAGGAAGATATGTGGGAACAGACACTGCGGCGCATGGGATTTTTCCTGGGAAAATATATTTACATTATGGATGCTTATGAAGATCTGGAAGAGGATCTTCGTAAGCAGTGTTACAATCCACTGAAACGTCTGCATGAAAGAGCAGATTATGAAGAACAGATCCGGCAGATCCTCTGTATGATGATCGCAGAGTGCAGCGCTGAGTTTGAGAAGCTGCCATGCCTTTTGGATGTGGACATTTTAAGAAATATCCTGTATGATGGAGTCTGGAATCGTTATAACAAAATTCAGAAGAAAAAGTTAGAGGAAGGAAATAAAAAGAATGAGCAAGAATCCTTATGATGTGCTGGGAGTGCCTCAGAATGCATCAGATGATGAGATAAAAAAAGCATACCGGGAGCTGACAAGAAAGTATCATCCGGATGCAAATGTGAACAATCCGCTTGCAGATCTGGCGGAAGAAAAATTCAAAGAAGTGCAGGAAGCATATGATGAGATCATGCGTCAGAGAGAGCAGGGAGGCGGATATTCCTACGGAAATTCTTCCTATGGCGGGAATTCTTACAATAACACATACAACGGACCGCAGGACGCCGAGATGCAGGCAGTGTTCAATTATATCAACAGCAGAAACTACAGGGAGGCTCTGAATCTTCTTGACCGGATGCCGAACCGCAATGCGATGTGGTATTATGCCAGCGGGTTTGCCAATGCAGGAATCGGAAATAACGTACTTGCAAGAGAGCATGCGGCACAGGCAGTCAATATGGAACCGAATAATGTACAGTATCGCCAGTTGTTGAATCAGCTGGACTGGAACAGCAGAAGATATCAGAGCAATCCATATGGAGGTGGATATGGAGCCGGCGGACAGAGCTGCGGAACCGGGAATATGTGCTGCGACCTCTGGTGTGCAGATACGCTGTGTGAATGTATGGGAGGCGATCTTTGTTCATGCATGTAAAAGCGAGAATGACTGCATTTAGCGGACTGCTTCTGGCACTTTCTGTTGTCTGTATGGCACTGGGAAGTGTGATCGAGACCAATACGCTGTTTTTACTGGCGGCAGCTTCCTATTTTGTAGGGATTATCATCCGTGAATTCGGGATGAAAGCGGGAGTGGCTTTTTATCTGGCAGATATCCTGCTCGGATTTTTGGTCACACCGAACAAGTTTTATGTAATTTCATTTGCCGCCATGGGATTTTACATCCTGGCAACGGAAGGCAGCTGGCGATTTTTGGGTAAGAGTGGTGAAAAGATGCAGAAATCCTGGATTTTCTGGGTGATGAAATATGTGGTGTTTAATTTAATGTATATTCCAATGGTTCTGATATTTCAGGAACTTCTTTTCATGAAAGAACTCTCCGGTGGACTGCTTCTGGCTGTTCTGGCAGCAGGACAGGTGGGAGTCTGGATTTATGACCGGGCTTATGAATATGTTCAGGCTCATATATGGAATAAGTTCCGGGGAAAGCTGTTGAATTAGTGTAGTTATTCGATAGGATATTGCCCAGGTGTGGATTTTCTGGTATACTATCGACATTACGCATGTTCAAATGTGACAGCGAAATAGAAGAAAAGGAGGAAATATATGTTAAATGACATCTTAGGGCAGATCAATGATCTGATGTATACGTACCTGCTGTTGTTTCTGTTGTTGGGAACCGGACTTTACTTTTCAATCCGTTCACGGTTTGCGCAGGTGCGTCTGATGAAAGAAGGATTTCGGATTCTTACGGAAAAAGCGGAGGTGGAAGATGGGAAGAGACAGGTCTCATCTTTTCAGGCGCTTATGATTTCCACAGCATCCCGTGTCGGAACAGGAAATATCGCAGGAATCGCGACTGCTATCGCGGCAGGCGGACCGGGAGCGGTATTCTGGATGTGGGTGATGGCTGTGATCGGAAGTGCTTCTGCATTTATCGAAAGTACACTGGCACAGGTATATAAGACAAAGGATGGAAAAGACTTCCGCGGTGGTCCTTCCTACTATATGGAGAAGGCGCTTGGAAAACGTTGGATGGGAGTGCTTTTTTCGGTGCTTCTGATCATTTGTTTTGCTTATGGATTCAATGGTCTGCAGTCTTATAATATGTCTTCTGCTCTGGAATATTATATTCCGGGATACAGTGAGAGCAGTTATCCGATGATTGTAGGTTTGATTCTGGCAGTCGGAACCGGTCTGATCATTTTCGGAGGCGTGCATCGAATCGGATTTATTACGTCGGTGATGGTACCGATTATGGCAGGTGCTTATCTTTTGATGGGACTGTTTACGATCGTGACACATCTGCCGCAGCTTCCGGGTGTATTTGCGATGATCCTGTCAGAGGCATTTGATTTTCAGGCGATTTTCGGCGGCCTGGCTGGAAGTGCAGTTGTGATCGGAATCAAGAGAGGTCTGTTCTCCAACGAGGCAGGTATGGGAAGCGCGCCGAATGCTGCAGCAAGTGCATCTGTAAGCCATCCGGCAAAACAAGGGATGGTACAGGTAATTTCTGTATTTATCGACACGCTTTTGATCTGCTCGGCAACTGCAATGATGCTGCTTCTTTCCGGTGTTCAGGGAGAGGCGGGCGTTCTGGATGGAATTCCGTTTGTGCAGAAAGCGATTTCTGCGAATGTGGGAACATGGGGAATCCACTTTATCACGGCATCCATTTTTGCGTTTGCATTCAGCAGTCTGATCGGTAACTATTATTATGCAGAATCCAATATTTTGTTTATCAAGAATAATAAGGTTTTACTGTTCGTGTTCCGCTGTACATGCCTTTTGGCAGTATTCTTAGGCGCACAGGCAGATTTCTCACTGGTATGGAATCTGGCAGATATTACGATGGGATGTATGGCAATCGTCAACATTATCGCAATTCTGCTTTTGGGCAACATTGCTCTGAAAGTATTGAAAGATTACGAAACACAGAAAAAGGCCGGAAAAAATCCAGTATTTAAAGCTGAGAATGTAGGAATTAAAAATACAGACTGCTGGAAATAATCGAACAATCAGCTGCATCAGAAGCGTGATGCAGCTGATTGTTTTATATGTGGATAAAATAAGGAAAAACGCGCGTTAAGAGAGAGAATACTACGTAAAAATAAAAGAAACATAAAATAAAAATGAAATTTCAGAAAGGTACGGGTTTCTTGCTTGACTTCTGAAAACAGCTCGACTATACTACATTCTAACTTAAGTTACATATGTGGCGGGGAAGGAGAATGATATGCAGGAAGTAAAATCACCAAAGAAGCCATTTTTATATTACTGTCTGATCGTAGCAACAATCATGGTTTTGCTGAACAGTCTGGTATTCCCGAATGTACTGGAGCACTCTGTAAAAGAAGTGGACTATAATACATTCATGAAAATGACAGAGAACAAGGAAATTGGAAAGGTCAACATTGACAGCGGGGAGATTATTTTTACGGACAAGAGTGAAGAGAAAATGTATAAGACCGGTGTTATGGATGATCCGGGTCTGGTAGACAGACTATATGATTCCGGGGCAGACTTTTCTTCTAAGATTACAGAAGAGATGTCTCCGATTCTGTACTTTTTACTGAGTTACATTCTGCCGATCGCGATTTTTATCATGCTTGGCAGATGGTTATCCAAGAAGATGATGTCGAAGATGAACGGCGGAGCAAATCCGATGAATTCTATGATGTTCGGAGGCGGAAAGAGCAACGCAAAAATTTACGTCAAATCCAGCAACGGGATTAAGTTTTCCGATGTGGCGGGAGAGGATGAAGCAAAAGAGCTGTTAAGTGAGATCGTGGATTATCTTCACGATCCGGATAAATATCGGGAGATGGGAGCGGCTATGCCAAAAGGCGCTCTGCTTGTGGGACCTCCGGGAACCGGTAAGACTTTGCTTGCAAAAGCGGTAGCGGGAGAAGCGAATGTTCCGTTCTTTTCGATTTCCGGATCGGAATTTGTGGAGATGTTTGTTGGTATGGGAGCTGCGAAAGTGCGGGATTTATTCCAGCAGGCGAATGAGAAAGCGCCGTGTATTGTATTTATTGACGAGATCGATGCCATTGGAAAGAAACGAAATGGCAATATGGGCGGAAATGATGAAAGAGAGCAGACACTGAATCAGCTTCTGACAGAGATGGATGGATTTGACGGCACGAAAGGCGTTGTGATCCTGGCGGCGACCAACCAGCCTGATTCACTGGATCCGGCGCTGCTGCGTCCGGGACGGTTTGACCGCAGGATTCCGGTAGAACTCCCGGATTTAAAAGGAAGGGAAGAAATCTTAAGAGTCCATGGAAAGAAAATCCGGCTTTCTGATAATGTGGATTTTGCAGCAGTTGCAAGAACGGCTGCAGGGGCTTCCGGAGCGGAGCTTGCCAATATTGTCAATGAAGCGGCTCTTCGGGCGGTACGCGTGGAAGTAAAGTGACCATGCAGGAAGATCTGGAAGAAAGTGTAGAGACAGTGATTGCCGGATATCAGAAGAAAAACAGGATTTTGTCTACGAAAGAAAAACTGACAGTTGCCTACCATGAGATCGGGCATGCACTGGT
>ENA-OQCK01000346-OQCK01000346.1-human-gut-metagenome-genome-assembly--contig:-NODE-346-length-26576-cov-3.610496_pt1 | contig 26576 bp, 31 predicted proteins | sample MGYA00242498_ERZ504578 | MGnify/ENA primary metagenome ERZ504578 (study PRJEB26092, sample SAMD00036229) | human gut metagenome | host: Homo sapiens | study: EMG produced TPA metagenomics assembly of...
GTGAACACTGTGACCGATGTAGGTTTCCTCTTTCAAAATGCTCTTGACCTGTGCTATCGTCACGCATAGGCTTTTTCTGCGGGCGCACCGGCGTAGATATTGGCGAAAGTTCCATATCTTTCATAGTTCAGCCAGCCGGGGGTAGGTACTTTTTCTTCCACCAGAATCCGTGTAATGCTGGCGGCACCCCTCCCGTGTACGGCAAGGTCAAAAATCTTCTCTACAATCCAGCGTGTTTCCGGGTCGATCAGAAGATGACCTTTTTTGTCCGGGTCTTTTACATAGCCCAGCGGTGCATAGGCTCCATAGTGTGCGCCATTGGCAAATCTTGTGTGCATGGCAGCCTTGACCTTTTTGCTGGTCTGTCGGGCGTGCATTTCATTCAGGATGTTTAAGAACGGGGCAAGCTCGCTTTCTCCGTTGATGGTGTCCACATTGTCATTGATGGCAATGTAGCGTACTCCCTTGCTGGGGAAATAGATTTCCGTGTACTGACCGGTCAGGATATAGTTTCTTCCCAGACGGATAAGTCCTTTGTGACAACGCAGTTGATTTTCCCGTCCTCGATGTCATCAATCATCCTTTGGAAACTTGGACGCTCGAAATTTGTCCCGCTCCATCCGTCGTCAATGTACTCGTCTACAACGGTCAGCCCATGCTCTGCGGCATACTGTCTAAGCATCATGCGCTGGGTCTGGATACTGCCGCTTTCCCCTTGTAATTCATCGTCACGGCTCAATCTCAAATATAGTGCAGTGTTATAAATCGTTGTATTGTATGGTTGTTTCACGGTTAAAAATCCTCCTTCTAAAAGAAACAACCCACGCTTATACAATACTCGCTGGTACAAGTATATCATAAGCGTGGGCTGATTGACAGTCGTTATTCCGTATTTTTTCAGGAAGCGGCGGCAGCGTGCTGGATCACATCTTCCAGTAGGCTGTCAAGCGGCTTCCCATCCTGTGCGAAATGCTCCGATACCTTGATACGGACTTTCCCCATGACAAAATACTGGGTGCCGTCTTTTTCGGTAAGCAGGGTGCCGCTGTTTTTGTTATTGCTCTCGTTTTTGTTTTTTGCCATAGGCAGTTACCTCCATAAATGAAATATGCCCGACAAGGAATGTCAGGCAGGTGTACAGCCGCAGACTGTCTCCATGTCAACCGAACCGTGTCAACCGGCAGAAAAGACTTTGAAAACAATCCATAGGCGCTCTATGATTACTTTTTACTTTTTCTTTAATTTCTTGGTTGACATGGTTGACAAAGGGGAGAAATGCCCCAAATATCAGGCTTTTCCCCGTCAACCGGCTGTCAACCGAAGCGTCAACCAAACTGTCAACCGGTGGCTTTTCAGAATGGCAGTTCCATTTGCCAGGCTTCTTCTTCCGTGATTTCCTGAAAACCGTCCCCCTCCGGCGGGGCTTGGTTGACACGCTCCCACCCTTTTTGAGAACCGTATTTCTTATACCGCTTCGGGCTTTTGTAGGCTACCCAGCCCTGTATGATGCCGCCCGCAATGCCGGTATTCATAATCTCGCAGATTGCCCGTGTCTCCCAGTCTGCCGGGGAATTTAAGTTCCCCAATGCTTCCTCATAAAGCTGCTTGGAGCATACCCTGTCGCCGGTGTAGTCCTCCAAATAGGCGTAGATCATGCCAGCCTGTGTGTCTTCCTGCATGAAGTCCTGCTGGTGGGCGTTCAGATATCGGTTCATTTCCATACTGAATGATAGCTTATACTTCCCGCTGCGGTAAACCGTCATGGCTTCCGCCCACATCTGTTCGATATACGCCCTCGCCGCCGCTTCATCATCCAGTATGTGAACCTCCGCCCGTTCCGGGTACACCGTCACGGGGAGAAAGCGCCGGTTGCCGGTGCGGTCACGAGGTAAAAAGTCCTGCCGGTTGGTCGTCCCTCCAAATACACATTGCCGCAGCCGGTCTGCCGGGTGTGTCTCATACGGCACTTTGTAGGTTTCTTTCTGGCGGCTTAAGAATGACTTGATTTCCTCAATACTCTTGGCATTGGCTGTGGCAATCATCTCCGACATCTCGATAATCCAATGCCCTTGCAGCTTGCGGTACACATTTTCATCGTCCAGCTTTTTCAAATCGTCTGAAAACCATTCGTCCCTGCCTGCCAGCAGCCGGAAAAAGGTAGATTTCCCGGCTCCCTGACCACCAACCAGACAGAGCATGACCTCAAACTTGCTCCCCGGTCTGAATACCCGCCGGATGGCTCCCATCAGGAACAGTTTCAAGGCTTCATAGGTGTATTCGTCCGTATCGGCTCCCAGAAAGTGATGCAGGGCGTAACGGATGCGCTCTGTGCCGTCCCATTGCAGGCTGTTCAGGTAATCCCTGACCGGATGGTAGCGGTTTTCATTGGCAACAATCTTGATGGCGCTCTGCACCTTTTTCTCGCTGGTAAGCCCGTAGTTTTCTTCCAGATACAAAAGCAGGTAGTTCATGTCCATGTCGGTCAGCGTGGTACTGGTGCGCTCCCAGCCCAGCGGCTTCACAATGTCAATCTGCTCCGTCAAAAGGTTCAGGCGCAGCGCCCGCGAAACAGAGGGTCACGCTGGAACACCGTCAGGCAGTTTCGGATGCTGTTCTTCACGCCGCCTTTCTGCGTCCCCTCTAATGTTTCCCGGATTTCTGCCGGTGTCTGCGCCGGTTCCATTGTGTCCATCGTCCTTTTGACCGCTTCCTGCGTTTCCGGCGGCAAGCTCTGAAATTCGCTGTTCAAGCCGCAACACCTCCTTTCCCTGTGCGGCGATCAATGCCGCTTTTTCTTCTATTTCTCCGTATAACAAAATATCCAAAAGGTATTCTGTGTAGCTTATCCTCTGCAACGCTTCCACAAAAAGAGGATGCCAGATGGCATCCTGCGGCTGTGGGGCGTGTGCTGTTTTCCAATGCTCCAGCAGGCGCAGATAATCGCATAGCACCCGGAAACAATACCGTTCCGTTTCCTGAAATCTCTGCTCCGCTGATTTTTGTCGGGGCTGTGACCTGTTGTGACGCTTCCTATCTGGCGGCGCATTGCCGGATTTCTCATAGGAAACGCCGAAGTCCTCCGCAAGCCTGACCGCAGCTTCCCGTTTCCCCAATCCATGCAGCAAAGCGGCAAAGTCGATCACATCCCCGGAAGCCCCGCAGCCGAAGCAGTAAAAGCGGCTGTCCACTTTCATGCTGGGCGTGCGGTCATTGTGGAATGGACAGCAGACCATGCCGTTTCTCCCCACCCGGATTCCATAGAATGAAGCAGCCTGCCGAGTGGTAACAGACTGTTTCACCGCTTCAAATACATTCAAATGCTCCCTCCATAAAAATACTGGTAGCGGTAAAGCTGCCGATTATATCATAGCTCCATCTCATGTTTCTTTCTCTGTACTGCCTGTGGCTGCTCCCTCCGGCGCAGTGCGGTATCTACGGCGTTCTGCACCTGCCGTAGCCGTATGACTTCCTCCCGGAGTGCTTGTGCTGCGGAGACAGTTCGGCATACTCTGTTTTTAACTGTGCGTATTCCTGTTTCCATGCTTTCAGGGCAATGGGTTTTCCGTCCAGTTTTTCTTTCAAAATACGGCGGGCGGCATAAAACAGCCGTAACTCCGCATCGTGGGATGTTTCAAATTTCTCCCTCTGTTTCTTAAACTTGATATTGTTCAATTCCGTATGAACAGGTTTTAGCCGCTGGTAATTCTCGCCCTCCCGTATCAATTCCTGCAATTCCTTTATCCGGGCAGATTTCTTTTTCATGGAGTCGCTTAACGCTTCAAATTCTTCGTTGACAGAGGAAAGACGCTCCTGCAAATCCTCTAATGTGAGCAGCTTGTTTTCCGTCAGATAATTGACGGCTTCGGCAAACTGCTTTAAGTTTCCGGTTCTGGCTTTATTGCTCCATGCCCCTGCGTTGCGCTGGTTGTAATAAGCGATCAACAGGTCGGCAAGGCTCGGTGTCTGTGGTTTGGAAAGTTCTTCTTTTACCTCTGCCATCCAGACAAACAGGGCTTTGATCTTCTTCCTCACATCCTGCATGAGCCGGTTGGTGGCTTTAATCCAGCGGTTCAGTTCCCCTTTCTCGGTGCGGATGCCCTTTGCTTCCATCTGCCGGACATTAGCTCCCTCGTGGACAGTAGGTATCAGGTCAAGCCCCTGCCGCACATAGGAACGGTGGTCGATACGTACATCCAGCCCTTTTTCCTCAAATTTTGTATTAACGGCAGCCGCCCACTGCTCCCGCCAGTGTTCCAGCGTTTCCGGTTCATGCCAGTCTGTTGTATGGACAGCGTTAAACATATAATCGCCGTTTTTATCCCGGATTCGGTTTCCATCTTCATCAAGAAGATATTCCCGCCGCTGTTTTTGTCCCCATGTGCCATCCGGGTTCAAAGGGCGCATTGTTGTCATCACATGGAAGTGCGGGTTTGGGATACCGCCGTCCTCTTTCTCCGGGCTGTGAAAAGCGAGGTCAGCAATCATGCCTTTTGCCACAAACTGCTCCTGCACGAACTTCCTCGCCAGCTCCATGTTTTCTTCCAGCGTCAATTCATTCTGCATGGCAATATCAAATGAATAGGCAAGCTGTGCTTTTGGATGTTTCTCGCAGCTCTCCACAGCATTCCAGAGGGTCGCCCGGTCAAGATATATTTCCGGCGCATGGGGCGCAGCATGATTTCCGAAGCGATCACGCCGCCCTTTTTGGTGTAGTCGCTGACTTCTCCATAGTAGCTGCTGTAAAGACGCTCCCTGGCTCGATAGGCTGCGCTGGCAATGGCGCTCTGACCGGCGCTGCGCTTGATCTGTGCGATTGAAAAATGATAAAGTGCTATCCTTAGTCACCGCCTTTCTCCTGCCCGGAAATACGGGCGTGGTTCTCTGCGGCAGACCGGATGAAATGCTCCGCCTGCGGCAGATTCAAAATGTTTTCCATGAGGGAATAAAATTCCGCTTCGGATAGCTCCTTTGTCTGTGGCGCAATGCTCTCAACGGCTGCCCCACGGGTAATTAGCCGGTGCGTCCTCTGTTTCCGGGAACCGCTTTCCAGATACGCCTGCCGGTTTTTCAAACGCTGCATTTTCCGTTTTTCCCGTTCCAGCAGGACAGTGGTTTTTTCATATTCCTGCTTCAACTGTTCCAAAGATTTTTCCATATTCTCACATCCTTTGCCGATAAGATAAAGAAAGACCATCCGCAGACAGTCTGTGTGTCAGTGCTTCTATAAAACCCGATGGAAAGGGAAAACCGCAGAGCGGATTTCTCTTTGCGGCGGGTACACAGGGGATAGCCGCTTTAGCGGCGCAAGGGGGTGTAGCCACCTTGTCGGAGCGAAGCGAACGCAGACCTCGGATTGCTGATTTTATCAGCGGCAGAGGTAAGCTCCGCAGGACGCACGATACATGGTCTTTAGACTATGTATAGAAGTGCGCCCTTAGTTCCTAAGGGATTTTGCCGTTTCCGGCAGTCTTGTCCTTTTTCTTGGAACGCTTGGAAAGATACTTCGGGCAGTCAACCACAACCGCCCGGAAGCTCTGTTTACATTCGTGCTGGCATTTCCGGCACAGTTCGTTGTAAGTGATACGGCTGCGGTCATTTAAGAAGAAAGACCATTCCAACCGCCGCTTGTTACTCATTCTTGCCATAACCGGTCCTTTCTCCGTTTCTATCTGATGTACGCAGATAGGCTGTTTTGATGTAGCGTCTCGGTATCATTTTTAAGCTTTTTTCCCTCTGTATGCCCCTTTGGAAAGTGCGGCAGTATTGCAAGTCAGGGAATGATACCTCACGCTTATTTGTCGCTTCCCGGTACGGTTTCGGAGCCTTTTGCCATCCATTCAAAGAAAGCAATTTTGCTGACCTTGATAAGTCTGCCCCTGCGGAACGCTGGAAAGCCGGGTGTGTGTACCAGCTCATAGGCGCTCGCTCTTGAAATTCCCATAATCCGCTGAATGTCCGCCACATCCAGAACCAGCGGTAAATCCTCGTAGCTGTTCAATCTCTTTTTATCGTTCATTCTGTTCCTCCCATAAATCAAATAGGTTAAAATGCTTCCTGCTGCCGCTCTCCCCCAAAGCCGTTTTCCTGCCCCATTCCTGCGGTGTTTCCCTGCATTGGTGCGCCGGATGCGTCACTTCTCCTGCCGGTCATATCCCTTTTGGACGGTCATTCACTTGTCAAGGTACTGTGCGTACGAAATTACCAACCGCAATCATCATAGCGTACTATCCTTGACAAAACAATGATTCTGCGATACCATGAGTGTAACGGATATAACTAAATTATATAATTACCATAAACAAAGGCAGGGGATAGGGATGGAGAATCAGTTTATACGGCATGAGCCATGTTTTGAGAGGATTTTGTTTGTCCTGACGCTGGACAGGAAGAAAATGAAAGAGCGGATTTTGATTGGGGAAGAACAGCAGATCCGCTTCCGTCTGAACGGGGGCCAAAACGCAGAGGTGCTTTGTGATATGACACGCCCGCTGGGAACTTTTTTGATAAACTTTGAGCGTGACACGGACAGAGACTGGAACTTATACGGGCTTTCTCCGCTGCGGCAAGCTCTCCACTCCAACCGATGGAAACAGCCGGAGCTGGAGCAGGCGGCAAGCGAATTTCTTTGGGAGAAATATCTTAGCAACGACCCTCTGAAAATGTATGTGGCGTTCCGTATCTGGAACAGCTATCTGCTTGCCAGAGAACCTCGTGACCGTAACGCTGCCTGTGACCGCTTCATGGATAAAATGAGCAGCCTGACCGGGGTATTCCATAACGAAACCATGATCTTTGACAGAGAAACAGGAAAACCGAAACATTTTCAAGCTGGCAGCCTTTATTTCAAAGGCGCACCGTCAGAAGATACCCGGCTTGACCTCTGGTTCCCGGACAACCGGCGCACAGAAGAATGTGTGTCTGCCTATGCGTCCCTCTACCCCTTGATTACCTATTATCTGAACAGGCTGAATGACTGGGGGCTTTGCTTCCGGCAGTGCAAGGTCTGCGGGAAATATTTTCTGGCAAAGAGCCAGCGGTATGAGCTGTGCAGCGACAAGTGCCGAAAAGTACAGGCGCTTCAAAACAAGCGGGAATTTGACGAGAGGGCAAGAGAAAACAACTATGACCTGCTTTATAAAAATGAATGCCAGAACTGGCGCAATAAAATAAACCGAGTAAAGAATATCGCAGGCTTTCCGGCTGACCGTCTGGAAAAAATACAGGTTGCCTTTTCCGACTTTAAGAAAGAAGCCTTGCAGAGAAAAAAGGCTGTAAAAACAGGAACAGCCAGCCCGAAAGAATTTACGGACTGGCTGTATCTGCAAAGTAATGTAATTGTGGAACTGACAGAATACTAAATTTTTTTCTCGTTGTGAGGTTTCTGTGACATTTGCCTGATGGCAGTATCGAAATTGCAGTAATTACTCATGCAAAATGCTTCTTCGTTTTATACACTATACCTATATGGTGGAGCACCAAATGAAAGGAGCAAAAAATATGTCTGAGATTCAAAATGCGATTGAAGTAAAGAACTTAAAAAAAGGTTTTGGTGGCAGAGTTTTGTTTGAGAATTTTAGCCTGAATGTAAAAGCAAATACAATCCATGCGATTATTGGCCCGAACGGTTCTGGAAAGACAACACTGCTACGCTTGATTACAGGGGTATACCAGCCAAATGCAGGGACAATCAACATTGCAGGGAAATATGCAATGGAGCTTGAAAATGACTATCTGTATGAAGAACAGACTGGTCTTGAAAATTTGAGAATTTTTGGGAAATACTTTGGATTTGAAATAAATGATCGTTCAGACAGTTATTGTACGCAATTAGGATTGACCGAGCATTTAGGAAAGCGTGTTAGCACTTATTCTAAAGGAATGAAAAGAAAACTGTCCCTTTTGATTGTGATTATGATGGGACGGGATATTCTGCTCATGGATGAACCAACATCGGGTGTAGACCCCATATCCAGAGTAGAAATCCGTAGTTTGATAGAGGCTCTAAAAGCTGACGGAAAAACGGTTATTATCACTTCACATGACCTTAGCGAGATTGAAAAGTGCGCTGATGATGTATCTATGATTAAAAATGGCAGATTGCTGTTTGATAAGGGTATTCAAGAAATGCAAGGACAATCATTGGAAGAAATCTTTATTAAGGAGGGCAATCGGCATGAGTAACATGGGAAAAGGCGCAGGCTACTATCTTACCAGAAGTAAAAGCCTCCTAATTGATACTGCGATTGTTGCCATTCTGGCGATTTTTATGAGCTTTGCAATGCAGATGGACGCCTTGCAGTCTAAGGGAGAAGATTATTTAGTCCTAATGCTCTATGCGGTTATTTTTGGTCTTACCTCCCTGCAATCCGGTGCTATGATTGTAGATTTGACAGCAAAGGATAAGTTAAGCCGGAGAATTGAATTTTTTGCAGCTTCTGGAATTGCGGTAAAAGAGATTATAAAACAGTATTCGATACAGATTTTCCGCTTTTCTGGTATTATCCCGTTCTTTGTTTTTATGAGTTGCTATTACTTTACCGACTGGACAATGAGCTTTGGGCGGATCGTATGCGTTTATCTTAGTATTCTTGTACTTAGTTTTTGTGAGATTGTCGCTTTGAATATCATTGTACTGGATGTGAAACGAGTAAAACTGTTCAAAAATGTTCTGTTCTTTGGTAATTTTGCACTGGTTTATTTGATTGCGATGTCGGCAGAACAGATTACAGAGTTTGTGAATCAACATCATATAGGAATTGACTATTTGATTATTGTGGTTGATGTTGCACTTTGCATGATGTTTGTACTATTAAGTTTCTTTAAGGCTCGGCACATGAGCAACGAAACAGTTATCAGGAGGGATGGCGAATGGGTTTGATAACCTTAAACCTTAAAAGGGTATTGAACTGGAATTTTATATTTATGAGTGCGGTAGCAGCTATCTTCGGCATGATCTTTCTGATGAACTTTGGGGATATTTCAGAGAACATTGTATTTGGTGTTGATATAAAGTATTTTATGCTTGATGGATACCTGTGCTTATTTATCTTTTTTGCCGGAGAAATAAGCAAGGATATGTTGCAGCAAGAAAAAATCACAAAGAGAATAGAATGGAAACTTGCTAATGGTATTAAAATCTCAAGTATTGTTAAGGAGAATCTGCTATCACTATGGATTGGAACGCTGATCCTTTTGTTTCCTCTACTTTTGATGATTTCCATTCGCCTGCCAAACCTTATCTTGTTATTAAGCACCTATTTTCTGATCCTTAGCATATTGTATTCGGCATTTATAAATGTTTTGATTCTCTGGATTAGAAATATGAACTGGTTTAAGAGTATTCCTATCTTTGCAACACTGCTTCATATTTTGCTGGTTGTCTTAAAATGTGGGATATTTATGAAAACGAATAATGTGTGGGTGTTGCTACTATTTTCTCCAGTGAGTATAATAGTTTTGACTGCGTGTGGTTTATGTCTGATGACTAAAGAACGGATCGTATCATCATATTACTAACATAATGAATTTTAGCTGAAAGGAGGGGGGCTATGCAGGATAAACGCTTCTATCCGTATCTGTTTCTTCATGCGGGTATTGTGACTTTATGGGTTATATTGGATAGAATACATAAAGGGATTGCGAATGATGGAGTCATCAACTTATTGTCGATTGCCGTCTTGCTTTGTTATTTCAATCTGCTCTATCTTCATGTAATGACATCACGGCGAGAAGCAACAATATCCGAATGTGGCTGGAACCTGCTTTCTGTTTCCTTTATTGCGGCGCTGATGTATGATGGATTTTCCACCTTATACACGGGTGCATTTCTGGTTTTTGCATTGATTATCGGAATAATGCTGGTAAGAACTGACGCAAGCCGGGGAAAAATGGTTCGCTTGCTGTTTGGAATTGCGTCTATCATACTGTCGTTTTTCAATTTCCGAATTCTACCTGCGATAACTATGTTAATTGGAATGTTCGTGGGAATTTTCCTTGATTATAAATATATAAATTTGAAACAGGTTAATATTCTTCCGATTGCCCAGAGGAAAGCAAGATATGTCCTTGTTTTCATGATTCCTTTGCTTACAATCGTACTTTATTGCTTTGATTTGTCCACCCTGCAAGTCAATGTATTTTTTCAGCTTATAATGCTTTTATTTGAGGCTTTTGCTGTCATTCATCTTGGCGACATGGAGGCCCGTTACAAGGAGTTGACAAAGTATTATGAATTAACGAACTATATTGCAAATGAGAGGGAAGATTTCTCAAGACTGCTTCACAACGATGTGCTTCAAGATATTGGAGGTGCCAAAAATCTTCTGTCGCTTCGCTCACCAGCTATTGATGAAACAAAAAGGATATTATCTGATTTGGAACTGCGAATAAGAAATATGATGAATTTCTATTCGTCTAATATCTTTTCGGGGTATGCTTCATGGGAACATATTGAATATATGCTTGACGCCATTAAGAAGCTGTACCCAAAGAAAAATATATTTATAGATTTTACCATTGACAGCGAAGCAGGATTGCTTTGAAAAAAGATAACAGTTTGGAACAGACTATGCAGATAATCAAAGAGCTTGTCAACAATGTTTATAAACACGCTGCCGCTTCTTTTATCCATTTGGAAATCGCGTTAAATGAAGAAAGTAAACTCGTAATTACCTGTCAAAATGACGGCGCGAAATCGAATGACATTGAAAACATTCTTTCTTCTAAAGGTGGTATGCTGTTCTTAACGGTGTTGATAAATGGGAATGGCGGTAACATTCAGTATTTAGAGAAAGATGGTATTTTAACTGCAACGGCAGTTTGGGAGAAAAAATGAAGATATTACTATTTGATGATCACAGGATATTTGGAGAGAGTTTAAGCAAACTTCTGGAAGATTGGGATGAAATCTCTATCTGTCGCTATGTAAGTAATGAAACAGAGTTTTGGAATATTCTTTCCGTAGACGAATGGGACATTGTATTACTTGATGTCAACCTAAGAGAGCAGTCAAAAAGTTCTGGCATTGATCTGATAGAAACGATATATAGTAAAAAGCCAAAAATAAAGGTGGTTATGCTATCCTCTTATGATATGCCAGTTTATAGACAGGAGGCACTTAAAAAAGGCGCCGTAAGTTATATTGATAAGTCTGCTTCTGCTGACGAGTTGGTAAAAAAACTCACAGCTATTAGTAAAGGTCACAAGTCCACTACGCCCCCTTTATTAGATCCCCTGACAGATCGTGAAGCGGAAATTATTAAGGCGATTGGAACAGGGAAAACAAAGCATGAAATAGCGCAAGAACTGTATATCAGTGAACGGACACTTTACAACCATATCCAAAGCATCTATGATAAGCTGGGGGCTAAAAATGCTATCGAAGCCTATAACAAGGCTATTGCACTTGGATATATCACACCCTTAATATGAGTTTAGGCAATAAGAGGGACAGATATATCAGAACACAAGTGACAAGTATGCACATTATGTAAGCAGATAGCAAAAACAAGTATCATTGAACGACTTCATCAAACAATAAAGAAAAGCCGGGAGCAAAATTAAGCCTGCTTCCAGCTTTTTTGTATTTGTTATTGTATGTGGTTGACTAAGGAATATTGTTTAAGCGTGAGTTTGTGATATTGGGTGTGGTATCTTTAACTATGGGAAACTCCATTTTCCCACTTGGATATCGCCTGCCGCGATACATCACACAGTGCTGCAAGCTCTTCCTGCGACATTCCTTTTTCTTTTCTTATTCGATATAAATTGTCTTTGAATTCCATACATTTTCCTCATTTCCTGATGACTGTATTCTATCAGTTTCTATGCTGTTTTACCATACTTCATACATTCCAAATCCGCAACCACTGGTAGCAAAACCGCCTTTTGCAGTTTTTTTGATTATAATCACCTGAAAACTCAAAGCTTTATACAAAAAACAGACCTTCATTTTATCTTCATCCGGCCTGCTTTTCTGCATTATCTTTTCTATCCTATATCTGATTTTATCATATCTGCTACAAGGCACCTTGCTTACTGTTTGAATTATTCGATATGATATCCAATCCTCTTTCTACAGTTATTGTTATCAATGCCTGTGAAGAATGCCGTAGTCTTCTATTTGTCAGCCATAAAGCGTTCAAATGACTCAGGTATTCCATATAGTCTTTTTTCTACCACTTGGCCAGCTTCAACAATCCCATGCATACCGCAAGTGTGGAGGCGATATATTGATGCCGGTTCCGTACTGCTCTCATTTTCTCATTTCTACCCATAAATACCTATGTGTGTCAATTTCCATCTATCATGTATATAAGGTGCAGAATTTCTGCAATGAGCATTACCGGTACAGCGGCAGGCTCCCGCATAATCTGTTGATTTTCTTTTTATCACCATACAGGCCAATACCGAGGTAATGAACTGATTCTCCGGCAGATTTTTTGCTTCACAATCCAATCCTCATACACATTGCAGGTTTGTGCTGCATCACTGAAATCAACGATAATGACATCTTCATATTCCTGATCAAACAGCTGCCGACGCAACTCCTGAAGCTTTTCTGTTTCCATCTTCAGAATCGGAAGCGGTATTTGCAGAATGCCCATATGTATATTTCCATCCGCATCCTGAACATCACAGCCGATGGCTTCCTTCACCTTACTTCCCAGTGTCATCCCCAGCAGTGCCGCGGTATTTGCGGCAATTCCCGGTGCCAGTGATGCATCCATCACCATGACGCATTTTCTGTTTTTCTCCATACACGTTCTCCTTTACGATTCTGCGACAGCAGAAGACCCAATACAATCATCACGATACCAAGCACACCGACGATCGTGACCGTTTCCTTCAAAATCCATACCGATGCCAGCGTGGTGACAACCGGCGACAGCATAGATATACACACTTGTCTGTACAGTACCCAGAATACGTACGGCACTGTTCCAGGAAACAAAGCACATCGCACTGGCTCCCAGTCCCAGAAACAGTATATTGGCAATATTTAATCCCGTAAGCTGTTCCACCTTCGGCAGTTCCATGCCGGATAGCATAATAACCGGAAGCATGCACAGCAAACCGTAAAAGAAGATTCTGCGGGTCATCGGAATGGTTGTGTATCCAAAGCTGCTTATTTTCTTTGTTATCGTAGAATATAGTGCCATACGATGCAGCTCCCAGCGCAAGCAGATCACCCTTGGATTTAATGCCAAATTCTGACTTCCCTCCAGGGAAATACAGAGAATTCCAGTCATGGCAATCAAAAAACCAATGAAAAAGCGTACTCCGGGACGTTTTTGTTTTAACAGCCAGATTCCGAAAAACATGGTGAAAAACGGTGAAACAGCCACGATGATACCAACATTACTTGCCTGTGTGTAGGTAAGTGCTATATTCTCCATAAGAAAATACAGGATAACTCCACAGAGTCCTGCCGCAAGAAAATACAGCTCTTCCTTTTTCTCTTTAACTCTGGTCAGCCTTGGAGCGACTGCCCATAAAGCCAGATAACCGATCATAAACCGAGTGAACAGTATCTGCAAAGGTGTAAAATCCCGCAGCAGCACCTTGGTTGAAATAAAGGTGGTCCCCCATATAAGAATAGTCATACACGCAAGCATATGACCCTTGATCTGCTCATTCATCCAATTCGCTCCTTTTCTGTGTGAATATACTCTGATACTGCTTTGGTGTTATACCGATAAAGCTTTTAAAGTAGTTTGTAAAATGACTCTGATCGGAAAACCCGCAATCCAGCGCAAGCTTACCGATTGCTTCACCCTGTTCCAGCAGACGCTTTGCTTTTGCGATCCGAATGGATTGCAGATAACGATATGGAGAAACACCAACCTCTCTGGTGAACAGACGCAGCAGCTGATAGCGGCTCATCTTGCTAATCTTTGAAAGTGTATCAAGAGAAATGGATTCTTCATAATGCGTATCCAGATATTCCTTCATAGCCTTCACCGCTTCCGTAAGCTCTCTGCTTGCCTCTACTGGAACCATATGTTCTTCCAGCAGCTGTTCAATCAGAAAGTAAAAGGCCTCCTCACGTACCAGCAGACTACTCTGTGATACGATAACATCATACAGCTCACGAATGGACAGTGCCAGCTCTGCCTGTGGAATCAGCGTATCCTTAAACTGAAGATGGATGTGTTTCCCGGTTATCTCCTTTACTGCCTTATCCATGACATCTACAGGAACATTGATTGCACGATAATCCAGAACCTCTCCGGCTACCGGCGCACAATTATGTGTTTCACGCGGATTGAATAAAATAACATCTCCGCGCTGTGTATCATATTCCTGATTTCGACACCAGAGATGACGTTTTCCACCCTCCATAAATCCGATTACATAAAATTCATGAAAGTGAACAGGAAATTTCTGTACGATTCCACTTAAATTATACGCCTCGATCTGAAGGTCTTTATCATAATAGATGTGTCGCTGCTCCTGTAATGCTGCCATGCCCATTCCTTCTTTCTGTCGCTGTATGTATGGTAACATAAAAAAATGATATTCTCTTGTAAGATATTGCATCCGGATAAGCGCGGTAAAAGCTGTTCGTGTGCTGAAAAGGCAGAAGTATGATGAAACCTGTGTCCTGCATCTTGCATGATGACCTGAAAGTTTGTGTGCCAATTGCCGAAGTACCTTACGAAAAGGCTTTGCATTTATACAGACGCACTTCGCATGGTCAAAGACTGTCCTTAAATGCTCATTGTGGTTTATCAAAAGCTGTAGCCTTACTATTCTCTTTTGCGCATCTATAGTATAGCATGGCTGCGGACGCAGAAACAGCGCAATTTGCACGCAGCCATTCTGCACACTGTGAAGCTGAAATAGAAAAGCATCATTATGAAAAGTCCAGCGTGTTCAAAAACACTTTTGTGAATAAAAAGGAGGAAATTCTGACAATCTCCTTCCTGTTCCTTATTCTGCCAATCCCTTACGCTGCCGGTAATGCGCAAGCGCCCCCAGCAGATTGGCATCCTGCCGATACGTACAGCATTCCAAACGCGGTGTCAGTGTTGCAAAATCCAGCCCCTTCTGCAGCTTCTCATACGCTTCCATGATTCGCTGTGTGAAATCCCTTCGTGCACTGATTGCCCCCCAAACAGAATCATTTCCGGATCCAGCATATGCTGCACATTGAAGACACCAAAGGCAAGCTCCTCATAAAAGGTCTGAATAACCTTGCTGCACAGTTCATTTCCCTGCTGTGCTTCTTCAAAAATCCGCACACCATTCCATTCTTCCCCAGTCAAAGCCTCCATTTTGCGCACCATACTCGAGGTAGAGGCACATAGACTGAAATTTGGACACTGCCGTCCGGCTGCTTTACCAGCATCATGCCAAATTCACCGCCATAGCGATGCGCTCCATGGCAAATGTTACGATTCTTACGATTGCACCACCCACACCGGTTCCAATCACCAGAAACGCATATCCTGTATGTTCTTCGCCTTGCCGTAAAACAATTCCGATAATGCAGCACAGTTCGCATCATTCTCTATTTCACAGCACAGTCCCAACTCCCTCTGTATCCTTTCCTTCCACGAAAAGCCGTGGATAAAGGGAACTGCACTGCTTCCGCCGATCACGCCGCTGTCACAATTCACTGCCCCGCAGGAGCTGATTGCCACACCGGACAAGTCGACACCCTGCATGGTGATATCCTTCTTATATGCTTTCATATATGCGAGCAGTCCCTCTATGTCTGCGCTCATAGGATAGGATCTGGTATGGAAAAGCCTTCCTTCCTCATCTGCCACTGCACATTTCAGAGAGCTTCCTCCGATGTCAAAACAAAGATACGTATCCATTAGAACCCCCGTTTCTCTGCCAGCTCGCGGAACCAGTAGCCACTTTTCTTTATCGTACGCTTTCCGGTTTCCAAATCAATAGAAATCAGTCCGTAGCGGTTTTTATATGCATTCAGCCAGCTCCAGCAGTCAATGCCAGTCCATACATGGTAGCCGATACAGTTACTGCCTTCCTCAATTCCCTTATGCAGCCAGGTAAGGTGCTCCTTATAGAAATCAATTCGGTAGTCATCCTCAATTCTGCCATCCTTGATAAACCGTGCTTCGTTTTCAACGCCCATTCCGTTTTCCGTTATCATCCATTCGATATTATCGTATTTGGTACGAATGTTGGTTGCGATATCATACATCCCCTTCGGATAGATTTCCCATCCGCGATAGGGATTGATTCTTCGGTTTGGCATTTCATAGAAATCATAGAAGCTCTCCGGCGTTATCATCGCTGCAGGGTCCACCGGTGTTTCCTTCGCTTTGACACGGATCGGCTGATAATAATTCACTCCGAGAAAATCCACGGTATTTTCCTTTATGACTGCAAGCTCGTGTTCCTCATAGTCCGGCAAAAGCGTATGCTCCTTCAAGAGCTCCACCAGCTCCTTCGGATATACTCCAAGAACAGCGGGGTCAAGAAAGCTTCGAGCAGAAAACAGCTCTGCAATGCGGGATGCCTCGACATCCTCCTTTGCCTGACTGCGTGGATAATTCGGGGTCAGGTTTAAGATAATGCCGATTTTCCCATCACACATTGCATGGAAGGCCTGCACTGCTCTGGCACTGGCAAGTGCCGTATGATAAGCCACCTGTACAGCAGCCTTCATATCATGGCGGCATGGATAATGAAAGCCGTTCAGATACCCGCACTCCACATGAACGATCGGTTCATTGAAGGTGAACCAGCGCCGTACCTTTTTCCCATAGAGAGAAAAGCAGGTACGTGCATATTCCACATAGGCATCCACAACATGATCGCTTTCCCAGCCCCCCTGCTTTTGCAATTCCGCCGGCATATCAAAATGAAACAGATTGATCATGACCTCAATGCCTTCCTCATGAAAGGCATCAATGACATTATGATAATGTGCTGCGGCAAGCGGATTCAGCTCACCATCCCCTGTTGGAAACATACGGCTCCAGCTGATGGAAATCCGGCAGGAATTGTGTCCTGTTTCCTTCAAGAGTCGAATATCTTCCCGATACTGTGTATAGAATCCGGAAGCCTCCTTCGGTCCGATTCTGTCATGAAATTTCTCGGGCTCCTGTTCAAACCAGATATCCCATATATTTTTTCCTTTGCCATCAATGCTGATGCCCCCTCGCTCTGTGTTGCGCTGGTGGCACTTCCAAAATAGAATCCTTTCGGAAATTGTAGCATAAGCTTCCTCCTTATAAAGTTATTTCTGTAAAGCACTACGGCATGCGCTTCCTATATCGTAAAACTCGTTCGCTTCATAATGCGGCAATACTATGCTTCCATACCGGAAAGTATCTGCACCGGCTGTTCTGCATGGCATGCGATGTTCCTATGTGAAAAATGCCGACTGCATCGAAGGCCCTCTCCATGGGAGAGAGCCTTTCTATGTGAAGCTGTAACAACTGCATATCTGCAGCTTTTCTATGTCTATTCCTTTCGATCCTTTAAAATCTCCTCTGTACTTGCCCAGTTTGTCAAAGCGTCGCTGTAGGTGCGTACATAATGGTAGTACAGCATATCGATCATGATTAAAATCGGTATCTGACCGGATATCATACCGGTGGACTCCTCCCCGGACAGCGATGAGGTATACAGAACAACATCACTGAGCTTTTTCAGGCGGCTGTTCTGATTTCCCAGAATGCTTACCACAAGAATTCCCCGTGATGTCAGCTCTGCGGCAAGCTCCTCCAGATAGGTATTCCCGCGCAGGGTGAAGATAAAAACTAGATCTTGCTTCTGCAATACCCGCGAGCTCATTTTGATGGCATCCTTATCGTGAATGACCTCTATAAATTTACCGAGGCGGGAAAACCGGAAACGAAAGTCCTCTGCTGCAGTAGCACTCAGTCCGAATGCAAAGATGTTGATAATGCGATGCTCATAAATATATCTGCATACCTGCTCCATCGCCTTGGCATCAAAGTTTTGATCTACCAGATGAAAGATGCGGAAATATTCACTCTGTAAATCCAATGAAATATTAGAAATCTGCGGCGCATTTTGCATATTCAGATGCTGCTCATACAGATACATCAGCTCCTTGAAATTGTTCAGTCCGATTTTCTTACAGAAGCGTGTAATGGAGGAGCTGGAAATAGAAAGCTCTCTTGCGAGCTCGTGAATCGTGAGCGGTTTTCTCCCGTCTGTGAAATATTGTGCAATCGTTTCTTCCACATAGGTGAAATTAACCTTTGCCAGATTGATTCTTAAAAGAATTTCCTTTTCCATATGCATTCCTCCATCGCTACCGGTATTATACTCTATTTCACGATGATTTTATAGGTTCTGATTTCTTCCGCTGTATGTTTGACAGCGTCACAGGGTGTTGCTCAGCTTCACAGTCAGCGAGTGGCTCATGCAGCATATTCGTCTGCTGTATGGTTTCTCCTGTATAACACAGTGAATCTTCCTTTACCATCTCATTGCGACTATTATATACCCGCAGGATCGCCTGTTTATCATCCAGCGGATACAGGGAAGAAAATTGCAGGCAGTCACTTTTATCCATATCGAGAATAGCGCTATGCAGAGGTTTTACCGCATTCGGATACGGGTGAGTGACAAAGTATTTCTGTGTATTCACAAAGCGGTTGACCTCCTGCAGCTGATAAAACAGGACATCATTCGCATAGCGCAGCCATGTTTTCTGCACTTCCATAGCATCGTATCCATTCCGCAGGCACAGGGCAAAGGAGAAGCTCATGGTCTGCCGCAGCTCTGATTTCGGTGTCGGTATATATTTGAATTCGTTTCCGCTCGCAATTCCGGGACGGCGGTTCAAATCCGGACGTCCAAGTAATGGTACGCTGCGAAACAGTGTCAGTGCGATATCGGTATGCTTCAGGATTTCATATTCCTTTATTCCCTTACTGAAACAAGTCAGCACCTGATTTGTTCCATTCGATACATGGTGCAGCATCGGATAAATCGGCGTAGGCTCCTCACGATAGCCAGCCTCCTTCCAGTCCTCCATGTGCTTGGGATCATGTGCTCTTTGAATGGTACCGAACGGGGTGTCCGCAATACTGCAGGATGAGCTGCTTAAACCACGTAAAATCACACGCATGCGATGCTCCATCGCCGTGTTGTCAATGGTCATTTCACATTGTAATACATCTGAGGCCTGATGCAGCTGTATACAAAGCGTATATGCGATATCCTGACTGCATTTCCCATCGGCACGCTCCTGCAAATTCTCGGGAAGCTGCCATGCTCCATGCAATACCAGCGTATCCGCAAGTGCTCCATGCTTCCATTCTGCCTGTGCATCCTGAAAGTGAAGCGTATAGATATGGTCATGCGCCGGCCAGGAGTAATCATAGGTATCTCCTTCATCTCCGCTGTCCTCTACATACAGGAAATCCTCAACAACTTTCCCGTTTGCTTTGTCCAGCAGTCGCAGACTGCCGTTTTCCATGGTAATCTTATAAAATGTATTTTCAAGAGCACTGCATTCCTGCAGCTGTTCCGTGTGCTCACATGCTTCCAGATGCAGTATACGCATACTCATTGGCTTCATAGTCATGGCAATACGGATATCACTCTGATAATAATACAAATCCTCATCATATACAGATGAGTCCCTGCGTATGCTTCCGCTGTATACACGCTGTGTCCCAAGACAGTCATAAACAACCTCACAGCCGGCTTCATCCACAATACGGAAGTGCCTTGCTTTCGTGGATACAGACACTTGGTATACATCATCTCTAGTATATGGCAGCGTGTTATAGAACACCAGATCCTGTTCACGGATTCCCTCGATGGATTCACTCAGCTTGCGTACCTGATAATCCAAAAGCATCGAGCTCATCTGATCACAGTCCCTCAGTCTTTGCAGGATGGCATCGTTGGTAGCATCACTGTTACAGCCGCACGCACTGTCATGCGCATGGTTTAAAAGCACCTTCTTCCACAGCTCCCTCAGGAGTGAGATTTTGGGTTTGATCCCCATCTGCATCTGCATAACCATAAATGGCTCCAGCTGATAAATCATGCGTCGTTCAATTATATCATTCAGCTGTTTATGATCATAGCGTGAGGAATAAATGGAGTGGTGAATCTTGGAAACGGAGGCATCAATAAACTCGCCCGTAATCTGCGGCAGTCCGTCCTCCTCTCGCAGCTCTTTAAAGAAGCTTTCCAAATCGCTTTCAAAATATTGAATATCATGTGTGGAGCGTTCGTTGTAATAGCTCAGACGCTCCTGCAGATTGAAATCCACATAACGCTGATCCCCTCCCAGAGGAAGCAGCTGATGGGTTGTGGAGGCACCGTTTAAAACACGGTTTTCCACCTTATCCACATCATCGGTGTAAATCAGATTTCCACCATAGAAGTATCCGTCCCGGATATGATAGCACAGCACTTCACTTCCATCTGTATTGTGCCAGTAAAATTCTCTTTGTTTACATACATCATTGGGAACTCCTCTCCAGAACAGAGCTTCGCGAATATCAAAGCCGTTATACAGCTTGGGCATATCCTTGCTTTGTCCAAAGGAATCCGGCAGATAACCGATCATCATACAGTTACCCAGTTCTCTTGCATAGCTTATCCCATACCACAGATTTCTCGCAAGGCTTTCTCCACTGATGATCAGTTCATCGCTCTGAGTGTACCAGGGTCCGATCATCAGCTTTCTTTCTTCTACCAGCTTGCGTATCACAGGCTCTTTTTCAGGCATCATATGCAGATATTCCTCCAGAATACTCACCTGAGAATCCAGTAAATAGGTCTTCAGTGTTCCGCTTTCCAGTGCGGAAATCACCTCATCCATGTGATAAATCAGCTGTATGATGGATTCACTTGCGGTAAAATACCATTCATAATCCCAATGTGTATGAGAATACACATGCATTTTCTTCATAGCTATCTATCGCTTACAGCTCCACTGCAGCGATCACCTCATACAGCGCATCAACATCAGTTCCGGTTTTCAGTGCCGTTCGGAATTCCTCACTGATCATTTTGCGTGCCAGCTTGCTCAGAATACGCAGATGCACATCACCGCCATCCTCTGGAATCGTAAGCCCCAGTGCCACCCGTACAGGCTCCCCATCCAACGCATTCCATGCAATCGGGTGTTCAAATTTCACAAGGAAGATTCCCGGCTTTTTGCAGGTCGCATGCTTGCTGTGCGGTATAGCAATCCCATCCTGAAAGCCGGTTGTCGCCTCTTTTTCACGCTCACACATACCTTCAAAATAAGCATTCTCATCCTTTACAAAGCCTGCTTCATATGCTGCGTGTGCAATCACACGAAAGGCTTCCTTTTGTGTTTTCGCTTCTGTATCAAACTGAATATGATGCCTGTCAAATACACTCTTATCCATAACTGCCTCCTGTTACTCGTTTTCTTCTACAACCGGTTTTCGCCAGAAGCCGATAATCAATGCCGTTACCACAATCCCTGCAAGTACACAGAGAATCCAGGTGATAAAGGGTATCGGCTGTTCGATATATCCGATAAAGGTTCCCAGCGGTGATCCGATACCGCCATAAAATTTACAGCCTGTCAAAGCTACCAGACCTCCTGCCAGTGCAGAGCCTGCCACACTTGCGGTAATCATCTGTAGCGGATTGGCTGCAGCGAAGGGAATCGCCCCTTCTGTTACACCGACCATTCCCATGCCGAAGGCGCTTGTCGCAGAAATCTTTTCAGTTTTAGAGAATTTGTTTTTGAAAATCACAGATGCCAGCCAGATACCAAGCGGCGCAACGGAAATCGCTGCCTGTGTGGCACTCTGCGGCACGAAGTTAGCACCCTGTACACCGTATTTGGTCATTGTATCCGTAAATACGGCTGTTCCGAAAATCAATGCCGTCTTATTTACCGGACCGCCGAAGTCAAAGCCGACCATTGCCCCAATGATCGCCCCGATAATAAATGGAGCTGCCGCATATTGTTCATTCAGTGTTGTCAGTCCGCTGTATAATGCATCCATTGCGAATGCAATCGGCTGACCGATCAAAAACAGAACGATAATCATAATCACCAGAGTGGATACGAACGGAATAATCATAATACCGGTAAGTGGCTGCACGATTTTCGGCCAGGGAATACGCTTCATCCCCTTTACAAAATATCCTACGATGAATGCAACCAGAATCGCAGACAGGAAACCACCGCCTGTCTGTGTTCCCAGAAATTCAGGATCGTTGGCAATATAGGCACCGATCATAGCCGGAGCGATTGCCGGTTTGTCTGCGATGGATTTCGCAACAAAGCCTGCGAACAGTGGAATCATCAGCTTGAAGCCTGTCTGTCCCACCATGAACAGCTTCTGCATAAAGTAGCCCATCGCTGTTTTGTTATCAAAGCCCCAGTTTACAATTCTACCCAGATCGTCCTTCTGAAATGCAAATACATTCGCAATCGCCAGCAGTAAACCTGCGGCAATACACATCGGGACCATGTAGGAAATACCGCTCATAATGTGTTTGATAATCGGATTTTCCGTTTTCCCCAGTGTGATGTTTCCTGCCTTGCTTCCTTTTTCGCCATACAGCGTTGCCTCGTTTAATGCACGTTCAATCAATGCGTTGGCATCCTTGATTGCATCCACGCTTCTTACCTTCATGACACGTTTTCCAGCAAAGCGGGCACAATCAATATCAATATCAGCTGCCACGATGACAACGTCTGCCTGTTTGATTTCCTGTTCACTCAGAACGTTTTCCGCTCCAATGGACCTGTGTTTCTACACGTACAGAATCCCCGCGTTCTTCCCTGCCTGCTCCAGAGATTCCGCAGCCATGTACGTATGTGCAATACCTGCTGCACATGCTGTAATTGCTACAATATGCTTACTCATAAGTTTTCCTCCTATCAAGTTCTCGTATAGTATATCCTGTACCTTTTTTAATGTAAACACTTACAGTCTATTCAGGGTGCAGTATCCTTTTTTCTTAAACTGATGAAACTAATTTCACTGTAAACGGTTGTATTTTGTGATTTTTCACGCAAAATATCAGATAATTTGCTCAATAGAATAATTTTATGAAATTTTTATCCATTTATTTCTGCTGCATCATGTTCATTTTAATAAGTAAGGGCTATGCATACATCCTGAAGCATAGTCTGTTTCATCATTCATCATAATGTTGACGATACCGATTTTCATGCCTGCTATTTCGGATACATATGATTGTATATCTAATTGATTGCGGGGATAAAGTTCCCCTTTCCATTCATTGGATTACCATATAATGCTAAATATAGCTTTGATTCATTGAAAAAAGTCATGGAACGTTTACCCGCTCGCATGACTCTGTTTTACTATTCCTTATGTTCGTCGTAATCGTTTTTAGTCAGCTCTTTTAAGGCTGCATCAAAATCGATATCCGGCTCCTTTGAATCCTGTACGTCTTCGTGCACTTCCTCAGCAGTATCTTCCTGTGTAATGCCTGCCTCCAGATCCTTCAGCTTCTGCTCGGCCGCTTTGGCTTTTGCTTCCGCTGCACGTACTTCATCCTCAGGAGAAATCAGCTTACCGTAATTCATCAGATTGTAAATCTGTTCGCTGGTGATGGTTTCTTCCTCAATCAGCGTTTCTGCAATCAGTGTCAGCAGATCCTTGTTATCCTCAATAATCTGTTTTGCACGATCGTAGCATTCATTGATAATCTTACGGATTTCCTTGTCGATTTCATATGCAATCTCACCGGAATAATTGCTTCCGCTGCCATAATCTCTGCCCAGGAATACATTTCCGGTACCATCATCATACTGAATCGGCCCCAGAGAGGACATACCCCAGCTTCGAACCATAGCCTTTGCAATTTTTGTAGCCTTCTGAATATCATTGCTTGCTCCGGCAGATACTTCATCAAACATAACCTCTTCAGCAACACGTCCACCCATTAAACCGGTAATCTGTGCCATGAAGTCTGCCTTTGTCGGCATCATTTTTTCTTCCTTCGGTGTCATCAGGTTATAGCCGCCTGCTTCACCACGCGGAATAATCGTAACCTTTTCCACCTTGTCTGCGTCATCCAGCTTCAAGCCGATAACAGCGTGTCCTGCCTCATGGAAGGCTACCAGGCGTTTTTCTCTGTCTGTATATTTCTTGGATTTCTTGGCAGGCCCCATCATAACACGGTCAATAGCCTCGTCAAGATCCTCCATTGTAATTACCTTACGTTTATCACGTACGGCTAATATAGCACCCTCATTCAACACGTTTTCCAAATCGGCACCTGAGAAGCCCGGTGTCCGTTTTGCCAGACCCTCCAGATTTGCATTCGGCGCCAGCTTTTTGTTTCTTGCGTGAACCTTCAAAATTTCATAGCGTCCGCGCTTATCCGGCAGATTCACCGTAATCTGGCGATCAAATCGTCCGCTTCGCAGCAACGCAGGGTCCAATACATCCGGACGGTTGGTAGCCGCAATGATTACAATGCCCTTATTCTCACCCATACCATCCATTTCAACAAGCAGCTGGTTCAGGGTTTGTTCACGCTCATCGTTTCCACCGCCCATGCCGGCTCCACGCTGTCTTCCGACGGCGTCAATCTCATCAATAAAGACGATACACGGTGCAGTCTGCTGTGCTTTTTTAAACATGTCACGGACACGGCTCGCACCGGTACCGACAAACATTTCAACGAAATCAGAACCGGAAATAGAGAAGAACGGTACATCTGCCTCTCCTGCTACTGCCTTGGCAAGCAGCGTCTTACCGGTACCGGGAGGACCTACCATCAGCATGCCCTTCGGAATACGGGCACCCATATCTGTGAACCGCTTTGGATCCTTCAGATAGTCGATGATTTCCTTAACCTCTTCTTTTTCCTCATCACAGCCCGCAACATCCTTGAAGCGAACCTTGATATTTCCTTCGATCTTTGCACGGGATTTACTGAATTCAAATGCCTTATTGTTTCCTCCCGCGTTCATTTTAGAGAACATGAAGAACGCCACACCTGCAATCAGCAGGAACGGGAACACATTCATCAGGAATTTCATTAACAGGCTTTCCCTGTTTGGATCGCTTACTGTTAAATTGGTACTCTTGCTTTTTTTGAATACGTCTGTCAGATAGGAAACATTCTTTTCCGTATTTGGCACACGAACGGTGAAGTTACATCTTTGCCTTTCTCACTATACGACCCTTTTACATCAATAACGGTAGTCCCATTGACATTTCTGCTTTGGTGAATGTATGGTATTTGCCTTTGTCATAAATTCGTTATAGTTAAAGTTTTTTGTATTACCCTCTGATCCATAGGAAATCAGAAGCAGCATAATACCAAGGACTAAGATATAAGGTAGAAAGCTTATAAACTTTTTATTGTTCATTCAATCGTCCTCCTAACGTTTTATTTGTATACTTCAGGTTTCAGTACTCCTATATAAGGCAGATTGCGGTAATGCTGGTCATAATCAAGACCGAAGCCCACAACAAATTCGTTGGGAATCTCAAAACCTACATAATCTGCAGTTATATCTACAACACGACGATCCGGTTTATCTAACAGAGAAACGACTTTTACATCGCTTGCCCCTTTGTTTTTCAACAGACGTGTCACTTCCTTCAGCGTGCGTCCGGTATCAACGATATCCTCCACAAGCAGAATCGGTACGCCCTTTACTGAACAGTCCAGATCCTTGACAATTTTAATATCTCCGATGGACTCTGTTCCTTCATAGCTTGATACATCCATGAAGTCAAACTGGATATCCAAATCTATATGCTTAATCAGCTCTGCAAGAAAAGGAACACTTCCCTTCAGTAAGGCTACCAGCAGCGGTGCCTTCCCTGTTTTGCGGTAATCATCACTGATTTGTTTTCCTAATTCCATACTTCTTTTTACGATGTCTTCCTCGGACACCAATACTTTTTCAACTACGTCGTGCATGCAAAATCCTCCTAATACAGCTATCTACTATTTTAACACAAATAGCGTAGGATTGTTAGAAAAATGTGCAATATCACAGCCAATTTTAGGCACCAGAATCACATTTCCCGCAGCATTCACAACAACCGGCCATAATTTGCGTTCCTTTTTGGGAATTTTGCGGTCTATGAACCAGCGGTTCAGCTTTTTTACGCCGAATCGAAGCTGTATGGCGTCCTGCGGCTGTGCATTTCTTATGGTTATCGGCCAGTCTGTTGCCTGCAGAGTAACCGCCTCAACCCCTGTTCCGTGAGGAGCTGTTTCAAAGTACGGGGTTTTCTCAAATACTGCATGATCGTATACATAGGAATAGCTGATTTCCTCACTGGTATCAATTACCAGCTTTCCGTATTCACTGTATATATCATACCCGCCGGCGATATCGCGTGTCCAATAGTTTGCATTGTTCATAATCAGCTCCCGCAGCACCTGAATTTCATGCATGGACAGATAACAGCTGCATGTATCATGAATCCAGGTGATCAGCACCTGTTCCAGAAAATAGCTGTCCAGTACCCGCAGTTTTTTCAGACTTCCGTCCCAGCTGTTTAAAAACGCACGGCAATCCGCACGCAGCTGCTGCATGCGCATGTTTCCCGGGAAATGGTTCCATCAGCGCTTCTTTTTCCTTTCCGACATTCTATTCCACAATC